>JACCDT010004577.1_pt1 | contig 92615 bp, 94 predicted proteins | sample 7446291 | NCBI WGS metagenome assembly JACCDT01 (sample SAMN15323446, study PRJNA562643) | freshwater metagenome | isolation source: river surface water | place: USA:Blue River Watershed | collected 2017-08-17 | reverse complement strand
TACCACCGGTACCATCAGCAGAATCAAGAAGATCAATACCGAGCGTGAGAGTTGCTCCTTCACTCCCGGCTGCCCCACCGGTGATACCGTTGCCATTGGCAAGGGATTGGACGTAGTTGCCGGTGGTATGAGTCGCCAAAGTAATAAGATTATTCAGTGACGATGCCCCCGTCCCGCCATACGCCACATCCATCACCGAACCATTCCAGGTACCGGAGGCAATGGTTCCGACAGCAGTAATATCCGTCAGATTACCACTGGTAATAACTGTTCCGGTCACATTCGGTAAGGTAATCACTCGATCAGCTGTTGGATCAGCTACAGCCAGCGCCGTTTCAAACCCGTCAGCTGTTGCCCCCTCGAAAGAAAGTGTTCCAGCTGAAACATCAAACGTAAACCCTTCACCCGTCGTTGTTCCACCAATCACGAGATCATCGGTCACATCCGTCAGATAGGTCAGAGCACCCGTACTGGTCCAGTCACTCGTACCACCGCTCTTATTGGAACACACCCAGAGACTTGATCCTGAGTTCCAAGCTAAGACCTGATCGTTGGCACAACCTCCAAGCATGCGGATACCCGTTGCCGTGGATTCGATACCGGAATTTGAAGAGGTTACAGCAGTTGTACCGCTGGTCGTCGCATCGATAGCGAGCGTCACCAGACCCACACCATTCGTTACCGACATGCCATTTCCAGCAGTCAGCGTGTTGAGGGTGAAACCACTCCCATTACCGATAAGGAGTGATCCATTGCTCGCGGCTGACGCATCCAATCCTGTACCGCCTCGCACTTCATCCAAATACTGTTCCGAACCAAGTGATGAAATACCACTCCAGAACGTGGCGTACCCAGCTGTTCCAGCACCACCCAAACCGGCAGAGAAACTCGTACATTCCCACACATTGGTCGTATCATTCCAAGCCAAGGCCTGACCATTGGCACACCCCTGGAGCAATGCCAACTCATCTGCCCCTGCTCCCGCAAACTCAAAGCCGGAATTTGATGATGTCCCACCAGTACCATCAGCCGAATCAAGCAAATCAAGACCCAGCGTGAGGGCAGCACCTTCACTGCCCGCTGCACCGCCGGTAATACCATTGCCATCTGCCACGCTCTCCACATAATTCCCGGCAGTATCCGTACCAAGCGTTATCGCACCAATGGTGCCGTTGGAAATATTGGAAAATGTCGCACCATCATTTGAAAATTGCCAAGTCTGTGTCGATCCATTAAAACGCAGCGCCGGCGCCGTGGCACTACTCGAAACTGTCAGGTCAAAATTCGTGCCGGTCAATGCACTTCCCGAACCGATATTGAAAACATCCGCATCCGTACCCGTATCGGTATTTTGCTGGTGCGCATCACTCAATCGTGAGTCATTTCCCAATACCAACTGCTTTGCGCCCGTACCAGTGGGGAGATTCTTGATATTCACTTTTCCCCCCTTACCAAGCAGTGGAATATCGCCCGCGGCTGTACCCGTGGTCGCTCCTCGCAAAAACTGTGAATTGATAGCTCGTGGCACTGAGCCCAGTTTTTTACGAGGTACCATTTCCGAATCAGTACCAATCCGGATGCCCACATAGTAACTCCCGGTTTCAAAATTCAGCGTTGCCGGAAGTGCTGTTACCGATCCGAGGAATACCCGGAACATACCACCCTTGACTGTCACCTCCTGTGTCTCTTCCCAAATACGACTGCCTGCATCGCTGTTTGATGGGTATGCATCAGCCACCGCTCGATCTATCCGGTAAATACCAAACCGTACCGGGTACGTGCCATTGGTAATAATCCGTCCATCACTTCCAAACAACGATGCGGAAAGGCTAATTTGTTCGATTTCATTCGTTGTAGACTGCGCAAAACTGGGTCGTAGATCAAACCACCCCAACACGAGCATCCCTACCGCGAGTGCGGATAACAAGGATTTATATACTGTTTTATTTTTATTTTTTACATATAACGGCATGTACTTTTTACACCCAATATCTCATTTATTTTACCACACTTTCCTCTATACCAGAAATACTTCTTCTCCTCACATCAAAAGCAAATTTCTCTTTTTCTTTCTTGTTCGTATCATGTCTCTTTTTTTCCATATATTTTTCATACAACCAGTTGTCGTTTTTCTTATTTTTTTACTGCCCACCCAAAAACGTCTCCCACAGCATTGGCAATCAGATCAAACAAAGAAACCGTTCGAGAACCGGTATACACAGCATGAGATTCACTTACAATTTCATTGCCAAAACGATCGCTGCTCACAATGTCATAGACATACGTCGAGGCTTGATCAAGCCCTGGGATGATCACGCTGTGATTGAGACTGTAATCCTCCTCTGTTATGCTCTTCTTGGCTTGACCAACACCCTTCGAGTACGAGATAACCGACTTGGCCAACTTATTGGTACGCCAGCTCACTACGAGCTTCACTTCCTGCTTATTCTTTTCCGTAAAGGCCTCGCCCCGAATCGAGCTGACCTCAAGCGGCTCCGGACTATCCTCAGACAGTAAAAATTCTGCCTCACCACCAATAGAAATATCCCCCACGCGAAAATTTTCACTCTGGTAATTCGTATCACCAAACAGCGGAATTTGATTTTCCACCACGGTTGTCTCCGTCTCCTTCAGAACGGAAGATTTTTGTCCCGGTAAGGACTCCGGCAGCGGAGTCACATCAGTTGTAGTTGAATCGAAAGTTCTCGCAAAAAAAACATACCCCCCTGCCCCCAAAAGAAGCATGAGTATCACCGCAATAATTATACTTTTTCTCCCCCTGATTTTCTGAATGAAGTTTTCCTTTTTTTCAGGGGCAAAAATATCTTGATTTTCCCCGGCTCCCATAAACGATTTTGTCTCGGAAATAAGCTCTGAATGGAGCCTTCTTTTTCTTTTTTTCTCCACTCTTAATATACCACAAATTCACCACGAATGGAATGAGGAAAAATGAGTTATCCACCGCCATATTTTTTCGGAAAAAAATTGCTCTTTTTTAAGCAAGAAACTATACTGAAAATATCTGAAAAAGATTCATTTTTGCAGCGTACGATATGTCTCTTGATAGAAATATTTTCAGTTAAAAAATCACCACTTTTTGTTCAAAAATTGATCCGTGAAACAGTAAATCCTATGTCTGATTCTCATCACTATATCGTCATCATGGCCGGTGGTTCCGGGACCCGTTTGTGGCCCCTGTCTCGCAAGTCGAAACCCAAACAATTTCAGTCTTTTCTCTCCGAAAAAACCATGATTGAGGAGACGTATGATCGGGTCAAAAACCTTGTGCCAGAGGGTCATATTTTCATCTCCACCACAGACGAATATCATGCCTTGGTTCTTGAAAAAATCCCTCAAATAAAGGAAGAAAACATCATCTTGGAACCGGAAGCTCGCAATACGGCGCCAGCCATCGCGCTGGTCTCCACCACCCTTTCCATCCTCGATTCTGACGCCATTATTGCCACTATTGCTTCAGATCATGCTATCGAAAATCCCGATGAATTCCATGCCACTCTCCGTGCTGCTTTTGACGCAGTTTCCATGTATCCAGAAGCACTTGTAACCGTCGGAATTAACCCCACCAAGCCCGATACGGGGCTCGGCTATATCAAGATGGGTCAGGAACGAAAAACACTCTCCGGGAAGCGTATTTTTGAGGTCGCCGCTTTCAAAGAAAAGCCGGATGCTGCCACAGCCGAAACCTACCTGCGCAGTTTTGAATACCTGTGGAACGCCGGTTACTTTATCTTTTCCGTTCGTGCTTTTTCAACATGGACCCGCACACTTGCTCCTGCCCTCCATGCACTGATGGAAGAAGTAGCCGGTGCGGCTCGATTGGGGTCACTCGACACCACCACGCTCGCCACACTCTACCAAAAAGCGGATAAGGACCCGATTGAACCTCTCATCATCGAAAAACTCGCCCCCGAACAGCGCCTGGTCATTCCAAGCGCTCTCAAGTGGAGTGATGTTGGCAGCTGGGGGACTCTCTATGACTTTCTGACGGAAAAATCAGGCACCTCTTCGGTTATTCATGGAAATAACGTCGACGTAGGGAGTAAAAACGTCTTTATTCACAGCAAAAAACGTCTTGTAGCCACTCTTGGCCTCGAAGACCTGGTTATCATCGATACCGACGATGCTCTTCTCGTGGCGCGTCGTGATCAGGTGTCCGGCGAAATAAAAACACTGATTGAGAAACTCAAAACAGACGGTCAACAGTCATACTTGTAATCGATACCGCTACTTTCCCGCATTATAGAGCGAGCTAATCTCCTCCTGTGTCAGTGCTCGTTTATACACACGGGTTTCATCAACTGCTCCTGAGAAATATCCTGAGACTGGTTGAGATCCAGCCCGACCGAAGGACCAGCTGTTGTTTGTCGTAAATAAGACCGCTCCAGAATAGACCCCGGATGCTTCTTCGACACCATCCACATACAGTTTCATCCGATTCGTTGAGCTATTACGCACACCAACGGCATGGTGCCACTGACCATCGTTGACGTTGGTTGTCGAGTAAATATCCAAAGTCTGACTGACCGCGGTATCCCTCAAAAAAAACATCGCCTTGCCAGAGTGTCCAGTATTATTCACTCCCAGACCAATGATGGTAGGGTTAACCGCGTAGTCACCAAGCATATATCCAAAACTCGTTGCGGTTGTTTTAAACCAGGTCGATACCGAGAACGATTCCGCACCAAAACGAAGACTGGCCGGATCACCGATAGTGACGTAATCATCAACTCCATCAAACAAAAGAGCCTGACCAATCTTCCCGGGAGTAACCGCCGGACCATTGGTCAAGGTACCATTGTTTCCCGCACCAGAGCGATCAGAGGCTGTGGTACCACTCACATCTTTGCCATTAAAACTCCAGTAGCCTTTCAAATCAGTATCCGTACCGGTGGGTGTCGCTAGTCGGTAGAGCTGCGAGACTTCATCACTTGAAAGAGCTCTTTTATAGACACGAGCTTCGTCTACTGTGCCATCAAGGTAGGTCGATCCGGATGAACCAACATGTCTCCCAAGCATCACATTATTTTCTGATGCCTGTGTCGTACTGCCAGCACCACTAGCAATCAATGCCCCGTTCACATAAATTTTTTCCGTCACACCATCAAATGTATCTACCAAATGATACCAGGTATCAAGCGATGGAGTAATCGTATTTGTTGAAAGTGCGGAAACCCCGGCAAAACCACCAATATTATATGTTCCAGCGTTGTCAACATAAAACGCTTGTCCACCCGAGCCGCTCTGTCCATTCACATTACCGAAAAGAGGATGTCCCACGGCATCCCTATTTGAACCAAACTTCGCCCAAACAGAGAGTGTCAAGGCATTTGGCGAGCTGATAGCAGAAAGACCAACATCCACATAATCATCCGTCCCATCCAAATCAACCGCCCCCCCAATCTGTCCCGTGGTCCAGTTCGGGCCATTGGTGAGTGTTCCTGCGCTCCCATTGGTACTGCTGTCAGTAGCGCTGGTACCACTCCCATCATCAAGCTTCCAGTAGCCAGCCAAGCCACTGTCCAATCGTCCTCCTCCCTGTGCCTGAGAGGCTCCCGTATTTACTTCATCACTCTGAGCCGCGGCATACTGCGCTTGGATTTCAGTGGTCGACAAGGCACGATTATACAAACGGACTTCATCCATGGAACCATTGAAGTATGCAGCAGGACAGCCTCCGCTCCCTCCAACGCTTCCTAATCTGAGAATAGATAAGGACCCATAGCTAATACTGCCACCCGTCCCAGAATATGTACCTCCGACATCAACACCATTCACATAAATACTCATATCAGTAGCGCCACTGATAATACCAGTGACATGTTGCCACTGCCCCGCAACAAGTGTCGAGGCAGGGCTCGTTTTTGTTCTCCGGTCGGCTGGATCACAACCCGCACCATCACCATAATTTATTGTTACCGATCCGTCGGAACCGATACTCGACCAGTACCCATCGTGCTGAACCGCTTCGCGTGATCCAAAAATTCCCTGAGCACTTGATACAGTTGTAGGCTTTACCCAAAATGAAAACGAGAATGGTAACGCTGGGTGGATGGAAGTGGCTGATGCCACGCTCACATAATCATTTGTGCCATCGAAATTCAACGCTTGGCCGATTTTTCCCGGGGTGACGGTCGGGCCATTGGTGAGCGTCCCAGTGTTGCCAGCACCACTCCGGTCATACACTGTCGTACCGCTTACGCTCTTCCCGTTGAAACTCCAGTAGCCCTTGAGGCCCGTATCGACACTGCTAGGAGTATTCAAACGAGAGAGCTGAGAGACTTCATCGGCAGAAAGGACTCGGTCATACAAGCGTGCTTCATCGAGAGATCCCTTCCAATAATCCAAAGTCCCACCCATGTTCAATGTTGTCGTAGTAAAATTATTTGAAGCAGTACTGCTTGATCCAATGAGTGCTCCATCAACATAGAGATTCGCACCGAGTGCAGTATCCCAGGTAGCCACGATATGGTGCCACCCCTGAATCTGAGTATCACTCGTGTAGGTTGGACCTTGAACTTCGATATATGTTCCGAAATTTCCACGAACCGTTAATTGAAACGTATCGAACGTTGCAAAAGTGTTTAATCGCAAGCGTAACAAATTTCCATCTGACCCAGAATTAAAAATATCATACAGTGCTGATGGATCCAATGAAAAATTCGGATTTACCCAGACTGATACGGTGCCCTTGCTAGGAATAGTAGCACCGGTAGTAATGTAATCATTAATTCCGTCATACGAAACCGCTCCCCCGATCTGTCCCGTGGTCCAGGTGGGACCATTGGTCAGCGTTCCGGTATTGCCGTTTGTACTACTATCCGTGGCACTGGTACCGGCACCATCATCCAGCTTCCAGTAGCCGGCAAGGCCACTGTCCAGTCGCCCTCCTCCCTGCGCCTGCGAGGCCCCCGTGTTCACTTCATCACTCTGCCCCGTAGCATAGAGAGACTGGATTTCGGTAGCAGCAAGGGCACGGTTATAGATACGCACTTCGTCGATAGCACCATTGAAAAATTCAGCGGAACCATTCCGTGAACCTATTGTGATCGGATTATTACCATAGTTTAGAAGGTTTGTTCCGCTCCCCCCAGCATTAACGCCGTTAATATAAAATGTAAAGTTGCCGGAAGCATCATTAGTTACTGCTACGTGTGTCCACACCCCGGCAGTTATTGTTCCGGTTGAAGTGCCAACACTTAAAGCGCCAGAGTTGAGCAATTCAATTTTCATCAAATTTACCCGGAATTGTATTGCAGAATCAGCTGAACTCCCTATAATTGTTAACCCTCCCGTAGCCCATTTAATCCAAGCTGAATAGGTGAAAATATCATTGGTAATAATAGAACCCGTAGTGACCTTATCATCTACTCCATCAAAATTCAGCGCCTGACCAACTTTCCCTTGAACTACCGTCGGGCCGTTCACAAGCGTGCCATTGTCGCCACTCCCAGAACGGTCAGTGGCTGTGGTACCACTGACATCCGCACCGTCAAACGTCCAATACCCCACCAGTCCACTCGTAAGCGACCCCGTCGATGAGACGTTGGTCTTATACCCGGCAAACACCTGAAAGTACCAGTACGCACCAGCAAACACCCCTATGATGAGGATAATGCCTATCCATTGAAAGATCCGAGACTTGGTTACTTCGTAAGACATGATAAAACAATTTTCAATTTCTAATCTTTGCTTAAAAACACAACTCCATTTCCAAGCATCAATTTACAATTTACAATAAATTTCCAATATTTCAATTTTCATTTATCCAATGAAGAACAAATTTTCTGAAAAATCATCGTGAGTTCCTGACATTCTTTCCATAAAACCTTTAGTTTGTCTTTTTTATCCGGTACCGCTTGAGCCATCATTCGAAGCCAGTATTTGGTCTCCTGGGCCTCTTTTTTGGAAATAAATATCTTGTTTCGGAAATCCTTTTTTGAAGACGCATTATTTGCTTCGCAGTAGTTAGCGCCGACACTGGTACCAGAACGAATGAGTTGATTGATGAGCGGTGCCGCAACGGTATCACGCTTCACATCCTTACAAAAAGAAACAATTGACTCACCGAACTTCGCTGTTCTCTCCTCAAGATCGTATTCTTTTTGTTTGTTGGATTGTATCATTGAAACATTCAATGAAAATTGGTGTTTGAAAATTGAAAATTCGAGAGTTACTCCTCGAGTCTCTTCAATAGTCCATCCAAATCTTCTGGGGAATAGTATTCGATGAGTACCTTGCCGCCTTTACCAGATGGAGCGATTTTCACCTTGGTGCCCAGAATCTGCGTCAGATGCTCGGTGCGTTCCAAAATTTCCGGATTGAGCGCGACAGCACTCCGCACGTATGGCTTGACCGAGATACTCCGTACCTTCTGTTCCGTTTCTCGCACGGTCAATTCCTCCTTGATAATAAGGTCAAAGACCGCTCGTTGCTTCTCCGGATTTTCAATAGAAAGTAGCGCTTTAGCATGTCCTTCGCTTATTTTGTTTTCGGCTACGGCACGCTGAATCTCTATAGGCAGATTGAGGAGACGTAGCGTATTGGCTACCACACTGCGACTCTTCCCCATTTTTTCCGCTACGCCTTCCTGAGAAAGACCAAACTCATCTACCAGACGCAAATACGCCTTGGCTTCTTCAATTGGATTCAAGTTGTGCCGCTGCACATTTTCGATAATAGCCAATTCCAATTTCTCTTGTTCTGTCACATCGCGAATGATCACCGGAACAGTCGCAAGACCAATGCGCTTGGCTGCCTGAAAACGACGTTCTCCGGCAATAAGCTCGTACTGATCACCGTTTTTGCTCACAACGAGCGGCTGCAAAATACCGTGTTCTTTGATTGAATTCGCCAATTCCGTAAGTTTCGCTTCATCAAAATGCAGTCGTGGCTGGTGTGGGTTGGGTACAATACTACCAACCGCAATCTCCGCCAGCCCAGAAGAAAGAGCGGGAGCAGACGGAGCAACTGCCGGAGCAGCCATAGGCTCATGTGCTGGTTGCGACACTGGATTGATGACAAACGGAGACGGGGAAGCATGGGCTCCTTCCGGAACGTTCTGCGCCATCTTTTTGGGCGGGATGAGCGATGCTAGCCCCCGACCTAATCCGTATTGCTGTGAAGCCATATGTTTGTAATTTTCAATTATCAGTTTTCAATTTTCAATCAATATTCCAATGTTTCAGTTTCACAATTGAAAATTTAGTCATTGTTAAATTTATTGTAAATTGGGATTTGTAAATTGGAAATTATTTCAAAGTACTTTTGGTTTTTTCTTTTCTTCTTCCTCACGAGCGATCAACTCTTTCACGACGCCCCGATACGCCCGGGCTCCTTTGGAAAAAGCATCGAAGTCCAAAATAGACTTTCCAAAAGAAGGGGCTTCCGCCAAACGCACCGAACGAGGGATGACATTTTCAAATACCGGCCCAGGAAAGTGTGACCGCACCTCTGACACGACCTGCCGTGCCAAGCGGTTGCGCCGATCATACAGCGTGAGGAGTGCTCCACCAATTTTCAAATTTGGTTGCAGATGCTCACGCACCAGCTCGATAGTGCCCAAGAGCTGCGATAGTCCCTCGAGCGCATAGTATTCCGTCTGCACCGGAATAATCACTTCATCTGAGGCGACGAGACCATTGATAGTGAGTAGCCCGAGAGATGGCGGACTATCAATCAAAATATAGTCGTAGTATGGTCGTACCTGACGTAGTGCTGTATGGAGTCGAAATTCGCGATTTTCAATATGAACCATTTCTATCTCCGCCCCAGCCAAATCTTGTGCTGCCGGTACAATATGAAGCCCCTCTGTCTCTGTTCGAAGGACGATTTCCTGCGTTGGCAATCCGAGAATCATGGCATGGTAGAGGTTTTTTTCCAGACGCCTGGCATCAATACCAAGACCCGAGGAGGCATTCCCCTGCGGATCAAGATCAACCAAGAGCACTTTCTTGCCAGCCTGCGCCAAATACGTGGCAACATTAATCGTCGAAGTGGTTTTTCCCACTCCGCCTTTCTGATTGACGAATCCGATAACTTTGGCCATACACAGCTGGTAGCTGGTAGCGTATTAGCTTGTAGCACAAAGACAAGCCGCACCAGATTTTTATTTTCTAATAAGCTAAAAAGATACTTCCTAAGAAGCTCCTCTATTATAGTCCATTGACAAATGATTATCAATTTTCTATCCTGCTTCTGTGCCCTTTTTTTGGCTTTGGCTTATTCAAAGGAAAATGCCGAGGTGGTGGAATGGTAGACACACGGGACTCAAAATCCCGCGATAGCAATATCATGAGGGTTCAAGTCCCTCCCTCGGCACACATAAAACAGCTTTAATCAGCTGTTTTTTGCTTACCATTTAGCATATATCCACGGTCGTGGATATATGCTAAATGTATTATTTCATTTTCTTCCATTATATAACTCCAGAAATTGCCAACGCGGCGTCCGTGACCCGGGCGAGGAGCGTCGCCACCGTCACCGGGCCCACTCCCCCTGGTACTGGCGACAAAAAGGCTACTTTCTCCTCCACTTCATCACGTTTCACATCACCCTGCACTTTGCCATCCACATGAACGTTACCCCCATCAATGATGACTGCATCCGCCGACAACATATCCGCTGTCAACAAATCCGGGATACCACAAGCCGTCACCACGACCCGAGCCGTCTTCGTTTCAGCCTGTATACTATCCCGACCCTCCGCACTCAGCACATATTCAGCACTCAGTCCTTCGAGAGAAAGCGCGAAACAAAGTACACGCCCGATAATATTTGAATTGACGACCACGACTGCTTTCTCCCCATGAAACGACAGTCCTGTTGCTCTCAAAAGTTCCACGATGGCACGAGGAAATACCGGACAGGCAGTTTTGTCACCACCCAAGAAGCGCTCCAGTGTTTTTTCATGAAATCCATCCACGTCCTTCTTGGGATTGATATGGGCAATGATGTCATCCGTCGGAAAACCCTGTGGTAAGGGTAGCTGCACGATGATGCCATGAATATCCGCTCGTGTATTCAAGGTTTCGATACAATGCATCACTTCTTCTGGCGCTGCGTCCGTCGAAAAAAGAAATTTTTCAAAAGCAACACCCACCTCCAGAGCGCGCGCTTCCTTGAGACCGACATACTTCTGTGATTCGAGTTCGTCTCCGACCAAAATCACCGCCAGTCCCGGCGTCACCGAGGATTGACGAATACGATCCCCTGTTTCGGTCAGTATGCGTTCCGCTATCAATGTTCCAGAGAGGAGTGCCATGAATCAGTGTACAAAAAATTTATAGAGCGCACGAGGCATGTGCTGCCACACCCGTGGAAGCAAAAACCGCGCAACCACATACGTAAGAAGAGAAGCGATCACCATACTTCCCACTATGTCAGTCAGGTGATGGACGCCGGCCAATACACGGGCCACCCCCACCGTAAAAGCTATGCCCATCAACAATACTCCCAAGCGACGCTCAAAAGAAAAGATGACCATGGCGATAGCCGCCGAAAGCAGCGTGTGATCTGAAGGAAAGCCGTTATCTGGAGCATGTGGCAACAGCGGGGCAAAGCCTCCTACCACAAAGGGGCGCGGATCATAATAGAGTGCACTCATACCCTTGGCCACCAAGTAGGTCAGTGGCAGGGTGAACAAAGCAGCTACCAGCACCTCTGAAGACTGTTTCTTCGGCACAACAACCAGATAGGCCAGTGCCAAAATCACAATCGCCAGATACAGATACTCAGCTCCAAAAAGAATAATCGCGTCCATATGTTTGTTTGTTCCTTGATACGAGACGATGCCTTCTAAAACAACGTTCCCATCGGCTTCGCTGCCGGCATCGGATTGTGTTCCGTCTTCGCTGATTCCAAAAGTTTCTTATTCCCGTGCAGCTCTGCCAAGTACTCCCAATTCCGAAATTCCGGATAGCGCTCCAACTGCTTTTCCAGTACCTCAACTGTCACTCGAACATCCCCCGCTCCGGTATGAGCGGTATTGTGTTCCTTTCCACAGTACAATTTGTAGGCAGCGGACAGATTGCGAGCAGCAAACATGTTGCGAGCCTCCATTTTATGATACAAGATCTTCGCATCAAGCACACGCTTCTTGGTAAAATCAAAATTTTTCCCAACACTCGAAAACTCACCACGAAGGAAGGGTAGGTCAAAACCAGTGATATTGAATCCTCCGACATCCGAACCTTCAAACATATTCCACAATTCGTAGGACAACTTGGCAAAGCTGGGACATCCCACCAGATCCTTGTCGTAAATACCATTGATACGGCTCGCATCCTCAGGCATCGGCATCCCAGGATCAATACGCTCACAGTAGGCTATCACCTCGCCACTCGGCATGATTTTCTCATAGGCCAACTCGACAATTTTGTCTTCACCGGTCGATAGTCCGGTCGTTTCCAGGTCAAAAATGATAAGCGGCCGATCAAGCGGGAGATAGTCGGGAATAGTGGAGCGCATAAATAAATTTCGAAGTATCAATTTCTAATTTCAAAACAATTTCAAATGTTACAATTTCAAAATTGAGAAATTAATACATTTTTTGAAAATTGAAAATTCTTCAAGTTATCTCATTCTACCCCATTTCAAAGCCTCAATCAACTACTCCACCGTCACACTTTTCGCCAGGTTCCGTGGCCTATCCACGTCATAGCCCAGAGCTACGCTCATATGGTACGCAAAGAGCTGGAGCGGAATGACGGACAGTATCGGTGTCAGCATTTCGAGCGTCTTCGGGATATACACCACTGCATCCGCCTTTTTTTCAAGCGCCGTGTTCCCCTCGGTGGTAATGGCGAGCACCGTTCCTCCTCGGGCTTTGATTTCCTCAAGGCCACTAACACTTTTTTCATACACGCTATCAAGCGGCATGATGAAGAGCGCCAAGGCATCCTTATCCACCAGAGCAATTGGCCCGTGCTTCATTTCGCCCGTCGGATACCCCTGTGCTGACACATAGGCAATCTCTTTCACCTTGATAGCCCCCTCAAGGGCGATAGGAAAATTGTACTTGCGTCCCAGATAGAGGTAGTTTTTCCGATGAGCATACTTCTTGGCCAGCTTTTTTATCGTCCCCGATTGCACAAAGATTCGCTCCATCAGTCGTGGCAGTTTCAAAAGCTCACGCGCTATACGCTGTCCCGTGACGAGCGACATCCCACGCTTCCGTCCCAGATAGAGGGTGAGGAGAGCGAGAATGGCCAATTGCGAGGTAAACGCCTTTGTCGAGGCCACCGACACTTCCGGCCCGGCATGGTTGTACACTCCGGCATCGGTCTCCCGTGCGATAGTCGAACCGACCGTGTTCACAATACCAAGTGTGAGCGCTCCTTTCTTTTTCGCCTCACGCAGTGCCGCCAGTGTATCAGCCGTTTCACCCGACTGAGAAATACCGAGCACGGCCGTGTATTTATCGAGCATCATTTTACGATAACGAAACTCTGAAGCCACCTCGACCTCGACCGGAATCCCGGCATATTCTTCGAGCATGTACTTCCCCACCAGGCCGGCATACGACGACGTACCACACGACACAATCACAATGCGTCGTATACCCTCCAAACGCTTCTCCACTTCACGCAAACCGCCAAGTCGAGCTGTACCCTCATCCGGAAGCAATCGGCCCCGCAAAGCATCAGCAAAGCTCTCTGGTTGATCAAAAATTTCCTTGAGCATGAAGTGTGGGTACCCACCGCGCTTGGCTTCTTTTTCTGACCACTCCACATCCGAAACTGTTTTTTTCTGAATGATCTTACCGGACTTGACCACATAGCCATCGCGAGTGATGACGGCTCGTTCACCATCTTCCAAATACACGACGCGTTTCGTATGAGCGAGTACAGCAGAAACATCGGACGCGACAAAATACTCATCCTTCCCTACTCCGATCAAAAGCGGACTCCCCATCCGAGCCACAAAGAGTTTGTTCGGTTGAGAGAGTGCCACCGCTGCAATCCCGTACGTCCCACGCAGGTGCTTGAGCGCCTCCGTAAATGCCGCCTCAAAATCATCCTTCTCTTTCAAATGTTCTTCGATCAGATGAGCGATTACCTCCGTATCCGTCTCAGACGCAAAGAGATGCCCCTGTTTCACGAGATCCTCCTTCAGCTCGTTATAGTTTTCGATAATACCGTTGTGAACGAGTGCGATTTGACCGGCACAGTCCGTATGCGGATGAGCATTCTTCTCCGACGGCTTGCCATGGGTGGCCCACCGAGTATGAGCGATGCCCACAGACCCTTTCATTTTTTCTCCCACCTTTTTTTCAAGATTCTCAACTTTTCCAAGAGCCCGTACCGTCACAAGATGATTCTTTGATTTTAGATTTTTGATTTTAGATTTTAGATTCTCTCCAGAGTGAAGAATGGAAATCCCAGCCGAATCGTACCCCCGATACTCCAGCCGATGAAGCCCTTCGATGAGCAGATCATTTGCCTCACGTCTGCCGATATAGCCAACGATGCCACACATAGGGGTGAAAGTTAAAAATGTGGAAAGTTAAAAGTAACAAGTGAAAAGTTGAAAGTTATAAAGTGGAAAGTTGAATATCGAATTTTGAATTAGACCGATACCTCTATTCTAGCACTGTTTATTCATCTCGCCTGTCCCGTACCCTTTTCAAGTAGAGATTGCGATATTCCGCAGACGAAAGCCGGAGGCAAATACTCTTCAGCACACAGATGTACCCAGATAGAGCCAGAAATGGTGCGGTATTGACTTTTTCTGTATTTTCTGCTATAATGGACGGTTACAAGTTGCCTTACCAATCCCGTGCCACTGGCACACCAACCACGAAAGGTTCTTCATGAACCGCAATAAGTTTGCCTTCGGATTGATGCTTTTTTCCGTTGGCCTCTCGGTGACCATAACTGGCAATATCAGTCGCTTGGCGATCCTGATAAAGATTGCTCAACCAACGAGTACCGACACGCTTGGCCAGGACCTGTTCGTCATTCTTGGTCTGGTTGTGATGGTAGCCGGCAGCGCCCTCATTGCCTACGCCTTCCCCAAGAAGCCCTAAACCCAACGCTCTTCAGAGCAAGGAGTCAACATGAACAACGGAACTGCTGCGCGCTATGCCGCATACATGTACATTGGCGGACTAATCTGGTTTTCTGGTCTTGCCACTGCCCTCTTCGCACTGATTCCTGACTTTCCCTGGAATATCACCGGTGTTGTCGCTGGTATCGTGCTCATCTGGGGCGGAGCCAAACTCTTCTTCAGGGGCTTCCACGGCCACTGACTCAAGTTGGCCGACCTCAACCCTCGCCCCGCGCAACGCCGGGGCTTTTTTCTTGACTTTTGCACCAAGAGACGCTACCATTCCGCGTTACCAAGATCTTTGTCAATTCAACACGAAGGGAACCACCATGTCTAGCGGTCGGCCGGTACACTGCCGGTGTCAGATCAAAAGGATGCTTCTCACCATCCTAACCACCCTAAGGCTGTGCCTTTCCCTCGCTCTTGGGATTGCCGTCAGCCTGCTTGGCCTCAAGATGATTGCCCTCGCAGGGACATCTCCCATCCTGGCCATCAACGGCTTCGGTACCCTGGTCGGACTGGCGGTGACTCTTGCCGGCGTTGTCCTTTTTCACCGAGCAAAACGAAAACGCTGCCTATGAGAATCACTCTGGGGTTTTTCATTGCCTCGATAGGCCTGGCCATTCTCAAAACTTCGGACACCGGAGTACTTATCTTGGGACTGGTCCTCGTCGTCATCGGAGGACTCCTCCTCGCCTCGCGCCTCCCCAAGAGGTAGGTCGAGACCCCGCCCCGCGCAACGCCGGGGCTTTTTTCTTGACTTTTATACAGAGAGGCGCTATCATTTTTCGTTACAGTGCCTTACCAAACCCGTGCCCAATGGCACACTTACCCTGGAGCCTGCCATGACCAGCCAATCTCTCGCTCGCAACAGCAACGAACCATCGTTCTGCAGTTTTGCCACGATGACACTTCTCATGATCCTTGCTGTCGGCTTCCATGAATTGGGTGCTCAAGCGCCTCTCGCGCATCTGCTCGGGATTGGCGTGACCAAGCTCATGGTGACTGGCCTGCTCGGTGGCTGTGCCAGTCTCTGTGTCCTCTTGATGACCGATGCGGTCTCTGAGTGCCGACCAGATGGGTGGATCACTGATCATCAATTCGAGGTGGGCTTCACCACCTTCGTGGCCACGACCTTCTACCTCTGTTTCATCCACCGAGTGAGCATCCCGCCCTCTCTCTAGAGACGAACACCTCATCGATAACTCTTGTCCCTGCGCACAACTGCGCCGGGGCTTTTTCTTTATCCTGAATCTAAGGACTTTCCTACTTTCAACCTTCCACTTTATAAACTTTCAACTTTATAACTTTCAACTTTTAACCCTGTATGATCTTCTTTCAACCCACCACGATACTGACGATTTTTCCAGGCACGTAGATAACCTTGCGGACGGTTTTGTCGGCAAGATGAAGTTTAACATTGGTATCGGCAAGCGCCTGAGTCTTTACATCCTCTTCGCTCGTGCCACTCTGTATAGCAATAACAGCACGCACTTTGCCATTCACCTGCACCGCCACATTCACTGTTTCAGCCACGATTTTCTTGGCATCATATTTCGGCCATGGCGCAAGAAAAATAGACTTCTTTTCTCCCGACTGCGCCCACAGTTCTTCGGCGATATGTGGAGCGAATGGACTGAGAAGGATCAAGAGCAGCTGGTAGCTGGCAGCTGGTAGTGAAGGGGCCTTTTCCATCTCGTTCACGAGAATCATGAGAGCACTGATAGCCGTATTGAATTTCAATTCTTCAATATCCTCTGTCACTTTCTTTATCGTCCGATGCACGAGACTTTCCAAAGTATCACTTTTGATTTGTCCTTTTAACTTTTCACTTTTCACTTTTGACTCCAATTTCCATACCTTCTCCAAGAACCGTCGTACCCCGATAATACTGCCCGTATTCCAGGCCTTCATTTCATCCAGTGGCCCCATAAACATCTCATAGAGACGGAGACTGTCCGCTCCAAATTCGGCGACCATCTGATCAGGATTGATGACATTCCCTTTGGACTTCGACATCTTGTTGCCATCCGGCGCCAAAATCATCCCCTGGTGACGCAGTTTTTGAAACGGCTCGTCGAACTCCACTTGCCCATACTTCATGAGTGCCTTGGTAAAAAAGCGCGCATAGAGCAGGTGCAGTACCGTGTGTTCGGCACCACCCATATAGAAATCAACCGGGAGGTATTTTTCCAAAGCCTTTTTCGAGGCAAACACCTTTTCATTGTGAGGATCAGCAAAACGCAGATAGTACCAGCTCGAACAGACAAACGTGTCCATGGTGTCACTCTCACGCCTGGCTTTCTTGCCGCACTGTGGACACTTCACTTTATGGAAACTCTTGGAACGGACGAGTGGCGACTCTCCGGTCGGACGAAAGTCTACATCCGTTGGCAGTTTCACAGGGAGATCCTTCTCCGTCACCGGTACAGTACCACAGCTGTCACAGGAGATAATCGGAATGGGCGCGCCCCAGTACCGCTGACGCGAGATAAGCCAATCGCGCAGACGGTAGTTCACCACTTTCTTGCCAAGTTTTTCTTTCCGGAGCCACGCCGTCATTTTTTCTCGAGCTTCTTTCGACGTCAACCCTGAGAATTCTTTCGAATCATACAAAATCCCATCTTCCGTATATACTTTTTCTTTCTCAGAAAAAACCTTCCAAATAAATTCGTGATGCTCAGCCAAATCAGGTTTTCCTACTAATTTCGACGTCTCCTCCCAGAAAATTTCGTGTGTTTCATGCTCATCTTGAGCGATCTCTAACTTTTCCTGATTAATCAACTGAGCCACAAAGATTCTATCACTATCAAAACAATTCACATCCTTATGTGGTTTAAAGCCTCGTCCGTATAGCACCGGGATAGCCAATGCTTCCAAGGTAAAATTTTGATAACCAGTCTCTTCTTTAATCTCTCGAAAAATAGCTTCTTCGGAGGTTTCTCCCTCTTCAATACCACCACCCGGAAAAACATACGTACCGCCTTTCTTGCGGCGCAAAAGCAAAATCCGTTTACCAGATTCGTCCAACACGATAGCTGTAGCACAATCACGAGAAGCAGTTTTCTTATCCTTTCTTGGCGTACATGCTCCACCCATTTCAATATAGGGAGCAATGGTATGCAGCATGGGAAGTTCATATTTCTTGGCAAAAGCAAAGTCGCGCTCATCATGCGCCGGCACACCCATGACTGCCCCGGTGCCATAGGTTCCGAGAACATAGTCCGCGACATAGACCGGCAGACGTTCTCCCGTAAACGGATGCACCACTTCAATCCCCTGCAGACACACACCCGTCTTGTCCTTGTTCAGCTCCGTCCGCTCGAGATCAGTCTTTTTCTTTGTGGTCGCAATATATTTTTCTACTTCTATCCAATTTTCAATCTGCAATTTCAAATCTGCAATCAAGCTATGTTCTGGTGCGATGACCACATAGGTGCAACCATAGATAGTATCGAGACGCGTCGTAAATACTCGCACCTCTTCCTCTGTATCAACCACATAGAACACGACTTCTGTCCCCTCGGAGCGACCAATCCAGTGCCGCTGCGCGGCCTTCGTGGATTCCGGCCAATCAATCTTGTCGAGACCGGACAATAACCCGGACACTTTTTTTCCTGTTGGCGATGTCGTAGGTTCGACAAAATCAGTAATTTTGAAAAACCACTGCTCCAGATCTTTTTGGATCACGATGTCGCCGGAGCGATCACACTTGCCATCAATCACCTGCTCATTGGCAAGTACCGTATGACAGGATTCGCACCAGTTCACTTTGGCCTTCTTCTTGTAGGCCAGACCATTTTTATACAAAAAGAGAAACATCCACTGCGTAAAGCGATAGTACTCTGGGCTCGAGGTATTGATCTCACGACTCCAATCATACGAAAGCCCAATGGACTGCATCTGCCGCTTGAAATTTTTGATAGATTGGAGCGTTTTTATCTTGGGATGAATCCCGGTTTTGATAGCAAAATTCTCTGCCGGCAGGCCAAAGGCATCCCACCCCATCGGCCGGAGTACGTCGTGCCCTTGAAATCGCTTGAACCGAGCCAGGATATCCGTGGCGGTAAAATTCTCGACGTGTCCCACATGAAGACCATCACCCGATGGATAGGGAAACATATCGAGAATATAGAATTTCCCTTTGCCTTTGGTACCGGTCTTTTTTGGTATACCCTCTTTGGCCCAGACCTTCTGCCACTTCCCCTCAATTTTCTTCGGATCGTAGGTCTTTTTCATGATCATTTCGGTCAGTTTTACCTCCTCACCTTAGCGCATCCCAGCCTTTTTTTCAAGAAAAAACGCCTGAGGAAGTAATTCTCAGACGTTTTCTTCTTCCACAAGACTCTTCTTTACTTCTTCCGAATCAACCGACGCTTCTCCTCAAGAATACCAGGCCAGTAGCGAACCAGGGCACCTCGGACTATCCGATACAACACCCAGAGCACCAACCCATAAGCAAGCAATATAGGCACTCCCAGTATGATAAGCATGATGACACCCTTGATGAAACTTCCCAGCAGAGAAAACAGCATCATCACCGACTGCTTGATTGTTTGCGTCGGACGAAAACTCTGATCAGCCACGACGGTCACATCTTCGGTCAAAAAGAGCGAGATAGTGGCCAATTCTGTTTGTGAGCTCAAGTATCGCATCTGTCCTTCAAGTAACTCAATCTCGCTGCGAACAACCGCCAGCTTATCGGTCACCTCCATCACGTCGCTGATCTTCACTGCTCGATCAAACAGACTCTGTAGAGTCACTTCGGCAGCTTTTTTGTTTCTGATGCGAGCCTCGAGATCGATAAACTGCTCGGTGACATCTCGACCGGACACATCTTCCGAGACGACGACTCCCGCCACTTCCTTGAGACGAGCAAAGGCTTCATCAAATCGCCCTACTTCTACCCGTACTTCCACGGAACCGCTCTTGGTACCGGTGGCTGAACGATTGAAATGAGAGCTCGAAACCATGCCGCCCATTTCTTTTGCAATACCGTCTATCTTGACCAGGGTCTCATCGACACTTCCAACCTGCAAATCAAGATTGCCATTTTTTGCCAGCTTTCTTTCAGAAACACTTTCGGCATTGGCTTCAATATTGACCATCATCGTATTCTCTCCCCTCCAGACATCCTCCCGCATTCCATCAGCCTTTCCAAACATCATCGGTGCGGATTGAGATACCATTGTCCCTCTTTCCCAATCCAGAGTATCCATCATGCCATTCCCTGCTTGATGCATGCTGCTTTTGGCAAAAAACATCACTGCAAAAAATGCCAGAAGAAAAAATGCCAGCAAGCCAATCAGTCCGACTGAAAGCGCCCGCAAAAATGTATGAGAAGCCGTCCGCATAGTGTTTTGTTTTAAAAATAGAAAAGGCGAGGAATATCACCTCGCCTGTATTCTACTCCTTTTGCGTCAAAAATTCCATTCTATTCACTCTGTGGCAACACACCCTGACGACGATGGTGCCGTCTCGCCACGCGCACTCGCGCCATTTCTTTTTCAATCATTGCCGCCGTGCGGGCATACTCCTCATCATCCATGGTGACACGTTCTTTCTTCAGCTCCTCGGCTCGTTTGCGGGCCTCCTCGGCACGAGCCAGATCAATCTCCTCGGCTCGCTCCGCAGTATCAGCCAAGATGACCAGCGTATTGTCATGAAACTCAACAAATCCGCCCGACGTTGCCAGACTAAATTCTTCCCCATGCTGTTCTGAACGTAGTACAATTTCGCCGGCATGCAGAGCACCGATATAGGGAATATGTTCCGGTAGGAGCGTCACTTCACCACCAAAAACAGGCAGGGTCACTTGGTACACGTCCTGCTCCACTACAATTCTTTCTGGTGTAACAACCTTTAACTTTATAGAACTCATGATGTTCAATTACCAATGATCAATTTTCATTGAATTTTCAATTCCTCAATTTTCCAAATGCGTTATTGAAACATTGGTTCATTGATTGAAAATTGTAAATTGAAAACTGAAAATTTCTTTATTTCTTCCTTCCATCAGCAATTACTTCTTCAATCGAGCCCTTCATATAAAAGGCCTGTTCAGCAATATCATCCAGCTCTCCGGACAGGATTTTCTCAAACCCGGCAATCGTATCATCAAGCTTCACGTATTTCCCGGGCGCTCCAGTGAACTGCTCTGCCACGAAAAACGGCTGGGAGAGATACTTCTGAATCTTGCGCGCGCGTGCCACGGTCTGTTTGTCCTCATCGGTCAATTCTTCCATACCGAGAATAGCAATGATGTCCTGCAAATCCTTGTAGCGCTGAAGAATCTTTTGTACGTTACGAGCGACCGTGTAGTGACGTTCTCCCACTACCTGTGGATCAAGAATGGTCGAGCTCGAGTCAAGCGGATCAACGGCCGGATAAATACCAATTTCTGTCAAAGCACGATTCAACACGACAGTCGAGTCCAAGTGAGCAAACGTCGTGGCTGGAGCCGGGTCAGTCAGGTCATCAGCCGGCACATACACCGCCTGTACCGAGGTAATCGAACCACTCTTGGTCGATGTAATACGTTCCTGGAGTCCACCCATTTCTTCGGCGAGCGTCGGCTGATACCCCACCGCACTCGGGATACGCCCAAGCAAGGCCGACACTTCGGAACCCGCCTGTGTGAAACGGAAAATATTATCAATGAAGAGCAAGACGTCTTTCCCTTCATCATCACGGAAGGACTCAGCCATGGTGAGAGCAGTCAGGGCGACGCGCTGGCGTGATCCTGGTGGCTCATTCATCTGACCAAAGACGAGCGCTGTTTTATCAAGCACGCCGGAATCCTTCATTTCAAAATAGAGGTCATTCCCTTAACGGGTACGCTCTCCCACCCCGGCAAACACCGAGTACCAACCGTGCTCCTGAGCAATGTTGCGAATCAGTTCCTGGATGACCACTGTCTTCCCAACACCAGCACCCCCGAAGAGACCGACCTTTCCCCCCTTCATGAAGGGACAAAACAGGTCGATGGACTTGATACCTGTTTCAAATACCTCTGCTTTCGTTGACTGTTCGTCAAAGGCTGGTGCTGTGCGGTGGATAGAACGCTTGGTTTCCACCTCGACATTCGGTTGACCATCAATCGCATCTCCCAGCACATTAAACATCCGTCCGAGCACTGCTTTGCCCACCGGTACCGAAATCGGGGCACCGGTCGCAACTACTTCCATACCCCGACGCACCCCGTCTGTTGTGCCCATGGCGACTGCCCGTACCCGACCACCACCCAAATGCTGGTGGACCTCAACGACCAGCTTCACCCCGCTCACCGTGAGTTCCAAAGCGTCGTAAATATTCGGAAGTGCCATTCCTTCGGCAAACTCGACATCCACAACCGGTCCAATGACTTGAATTATTTTTCCCGTGTTGTTCATGATTTCATAATTATCTTGTTATACTGTTTCAGTGTCCCATGAAACTCTGTGGCACTCAAACCGAAAAACAATTTCCTCTCCTCATTGACGCTTCCTCGTTTTGTTGTTACTCTGGATACCCGCTGTTCTTTCACTATCAGTGCCAACGAGCACGAATTTTTCAGAGAAACTCCTCAAACATGAATCGTCTCTCCCGCTGGAGTACTCACCTGAGCCAAAGTCTGCTGCTCCGGTTCTCGCTTGGTATCGCACTCGTTGTACTAGGGATGGTTGCCATCTTCTTACTGGAGAAAAAGCTCACTCCATTTCAATATGCGCTTTTGGATGTCGCTGGTATTACCATCGTTGTCCTTGGCATCATCATCCTGATGGGACCGCCACAAGATTCCTGATATCAAAAAGAACCCACCCAACCTCGTCGCACTGCGCCGAGGCTCTTTTTTTTCCAAACAACTTTCTAAATTCGAGTGTAGAATTTAGAATCTAAAATTTTGGTTTTTCCAATATTCCAGATTCTAAATTCCACATTCTACTTTTGCACTGCTGCCATGCCCGCTGACAATTCAGCAATCTCCTGGGTAATCTTGCCCTGGCGCAACTGATTGTAGGCCAAGGTCAAGTCCGACACCATATCTTTGGCCGCATCGGTAGCATTGCGCATGGCCATCATCCGGGCGGACTCCTGTGAGGCGTTACTTTCGAGGACGGCATGGTAGAGCTCCATCTCAAGCAAACGAGGAATCATCTGCCACAACACTTTCTTGGGCGTCGGTTCGATCACATACTCTTTCACCGCAAAAGACCCCGAACCTGTCGAAGGGTGCCCACTCATCTCGTGCATAGCCTTCCTGGTATCCTTGAGAGCGACCGGCAAGAGTGCTCGCACTTTCACTTCCTGAGAGAGCATCGATACATAGTCGGTATACACCATAACCACCCGATCCACTCGACCCGTTTCAAATTCTTCGATAATCAACTTGGCAAGCGCTCGCATACCTTCCGCAGTCGGCGTCGTGAGCACATCAGGAAAAGAAGCGATGATGCCTCCCCACTTCCCGGGAGTAGCAAGCATCCGCCGCACGGCATTCTCTCCTTTTTTTCCGACAGTGACAAAAACCCGTTCTCTCTCGGCATCATCTTTCAACGTCTGACGCAAACGCTTCACGATCTGAGCATTGAAGGCTCCACACAATCCGCGATTGCTCGTGATGACAACGTACAACTCCCGCTTGACCGGGCGATTCGTCAAGAGAACATGCTGCTCTTCGTCTCCTACTGCTCTTTTCAGTTGTTCCAAAAGCCTGATGGCATTCTCGGCATAGGGACGAATAGCAAGCACACGCTGTACAGCCTTCCGCATTTTGACAGCCGAAATCATCTCCATGGCCCGAGTAATCTTACCCGTGCCTTTCACTCCCTTGATGCGCCGTCTAATGTCTCGTGCTGAAGCCATAACAAATGAATTTTCAATTTTTAATTCTCAATTTTCAAACAATGCTTTAATTTCTTAATTTTGAAATTGTGACATTGGAAATTGTTTAGAAATTAGAAATTGAAAATTAGAAATTTACACAAATGCCTGTTTGAATGTCGCGATATGCTTTTTCAATAACTCTTCCACTTCTGGAGTAAGCGCTCGTTCTTTCAAAATCGCTTCACCGACTCCCTTCCCCTCGTTCTCAAGATAACTCAAAAATTCCCGCTCAAAACGAGCTATTTCCTCCACCGCGATATCATCGACATGCCCACGAGTAAGCGCATAGAGCACGGCCACTTCTTTTTCTACCGGCAATGGAGCATACTGTGGCTGCTTGAGCATTTCTACCGCACGTCGTCCGCGCTCAATCAAGGTTCGCGTCTTTTCATCGAGATCAGATCCGAACTGAGAAAACGCTTCCAACTCACGAAACTGTGCCAAGTCAAGTCGCAGCGTGCCCGACACCTGTTTCATCGCCTTGATCTGAGCAGCCGATCCGACACGCGATACCGACAAACCGACGTTCAGTGCCGGACGGATACCTTTGTAAAACAAATCTGATTCCAGATAAATTTGTCCGTCCGTGATGGAAATGACGTTGGTCGGGATATAAGCAGACACATCACCCGCCTGCGTCTCAATGATAGGAAGCGCCGTGAGTGATCCGCCGCCATTTTCAGCATTCAACTTGGCACTGCGTTCCAAGAGTCTCGAGTGAACATAAAACACATCACCCGGGTAGGCCTCCCGTCCTGGTGGCCGACGAAGGATGAGCGAAATCTGTCGATAGGCAACCGCATGTTTGGACAAATCATCATAAATAACCAATACGTCTTTGCCTTGATCCATGAAGTATTCGCCGAGAGCGCACCCGGCGTAGGGAGCGATAAATGACAGTGCGGAAGGATCAGAAGCACCAGCCACCACCACCGTCGTGTAGTCCATAGCACCACTCTTCGTGAGCTCAGCGACGATACGGGCAATCTTGGATTCCTTCTGGCCAATGGCCACATAGATACAGATCACTCCCTGACCTTTCTGATTGATAATCGTATCGACTGCGATAGCGGTCTTCCCTGTCTGGCGATCACCGATGATGAGCTCGCGCTGACCGCGCCCAATCGGAATAAGCGCATCAATGGCTTTGATACCGGTCTGCAGCGGCTGATTGACACTCTGGCGAGTAATAACACCAGGAGCAATTTTTTCCACTGGATAGTAGGCCTTAGCGATTACTTCACCCTTGCCATCAATCGGGAGACCAAGTGGCGACAAAACACGGCCAATCACGGCTTCTCCCACGGGCACTGACAAAATCTTGCCGGTACTTTTGGCTGTTGCTCCCTCACCAAGTGTTCCGGTTTCATCAAGGAGCATAACTCCAGCCTCCCCCTCTTCCAGGTTCAAGGCCACACCGACCGCACCGTTTTCAAACTCTACCATTTCTCCAGCCATCACCTCCGAGAGACCAGCCACACGGGCTACCCCGTCACCAATTTCAAGTACCGTGCCTACCGCCTCGGCCTTAGGCTCATGATGAAACTCAGCGATATGCTTCTTCAATTCTTGAATCAGTGGGTTGGACATAGGGTAGTATTCGGATTATGTATGAATTATCACTTTCTTAAGTGCACGGAGCTCAGCTGAAACCGTAGCATCATAGAGCGTCTCATCAGCACGAAACCGTGCCCCGCCAATAAGAGCCGGATTCACTTCATACTGAAGTTCCACCGACTTGCCTGAAAAAATCTTCTCCGCCTGACCAAGAAGAAGTGCTCGCATATCAGCCCCGGCCTCATGCGCCGTAGTCACCACTACCCGAAGAATTCCGGATTGCTCCAAGGTATTTTTCTCCATCTGTTCCACTACAGAACTCGCCTTGGTAAGCTCTCCGCGCCGTTTCAAAAATCCCAAGAAATTTCTGATTACGTGAGGAGTACTCATCCCTTCCTGAGAAAGAAGCTCGAGCGCCTCGGCATATTGTGAAACGGTTGGACGCATACAACAATGGTCAGAAAGTCAAAAGTTTCTAAGGGAGAATTACCTCAGCTTCTCGAGTAATTCTTTATCCTTTACTACATCAATTTTTTCCCGAAGAATCTTTTCTACCGACAAGACCACAAGCTCCCCAATCTCACTCTTGGCTTCGGTCAGAGCCCGGTCTTTTTCTTCTGCTATCTTCGCTTGTGCCTCTTCGAGAAGCTTCTGCACTCTCGCTTCGGTCAGAAGCATATGCTCAGCATCACGCTTTTTGGCGGCAACTTCTGCTGCAACAATGATATTTTTGGCTTCCGTTCGAGCTTCAGACAACAGGGCTTTTTCTTTGGCCTCCATCTCACCCAATTTCGCCGTTGCTGCCTCGGCATCCTGCAGACCTTTTTCTATCCGCTCCGTACGCTTCTCAAGAAAATCAAGCATCGGCTGATACGCAAAACGACGCAGTACCCAAAAGAGCACCGCGAAGTTTATGGCCTGCGCCAAAAGAAGTTTCCCATCAACACCCAGTTTTGCTAAGACTTCCATAGACAATCGGCAGACAACTATTAGCAGTAAGCAACGAACAAAAAACTATTCGTTTTGCTGTTCCTTGTTCGTTGTTTTTTACGCGAACAAAATCATAAGAGCGATAACCAAGGCATAGATAGCCACAGCTTCCGTCACGGCGATAGCGAGAATCATCGTCGTCTGAATTTTCCCCTGAGCCTCTGGATTGCGTCCAATGGCCTCGAGCGCCTTTGAAGCGAGAATACCAAGACCGATACCAGGGCCAAGAGATCCAAGACCCATGGCGATAGCGGCACCGATAAGCTTTGCTGATTCGACTTCCATACGTTTAACGTTATATATTACTTATTTCACCTTCTTCAGAATGTATGAAGCTGACCTATTATAGAGCGATTTTTCATTTTTGTCCAACTGGAGCGAAGCGACATCCTGAGCGGAGTTGAAGGACCTACCCTTCGATAAACTCAGGGTAACCACTTCGTGGTTAGTGTTCTGGCTCAAGTGTTGCCATCTTGAGAAACACGAGCGTCAGCATAGCAAACACCACAGCCTGAATAAACCCGACGAAGACTTCCAAAAACATGAACGGTAGTGGCAGGAAATACGGCACCAGGTGCAGCATAACCGTGAGGAGTACCTCGCCGGCAAAGACATTACCAAAGAGACGGAAGGTGAACGAGATTATCTTGCCCACTTCCGAAACGAGCTCGAGTACCCCGACGAGCGTACCGATACCGTAGGGCTTATGGAAAGGACTGATCAAAAACTTTTTCCCATACTTTACGATGCCCAGAGCGGCAATGCCGGCAAATTGTACCGAAATCACCGTGATGAGTGACAAGGCCAAGGTGAAATTCAGGTCAGCCGACGTACTCCGGAGAAACGGGATGATGGTGGCGTGTCCCTCCGCTCCCTCATGTACCAGCCCCACTGTTCCAAGTCCTGGCAACAGTCCCGCCCAGTTTGAAAAAAGCACAAACAGAAAAATCGTGGCAATAAGAGGAAAAAACTGACGTGCCTGCTTCTTATCCTGTGTGACACTCTCCACCAACTCGAGCAAAGCCTCAAAGACGATTTCAAGAACGTTCTGCATACCACGTGGTACCAACGCCAAATGCTTGGTCACGCGCGTCACAAAAAAGATGAGGAGTGCACTCACTATCACCCCGATGAGCAGGGCGTTTGTCACGGGTAAGAATCCCAGACTGAATAGTTTTTCGGCTGCAATTGAAATTTCCATTTTTTGTAACAAAAAAGGCGCAGGGCGCCTATTTCTCATTTCTCTTTCGTCACGAAAAGCTGATATTTCGAGCGAAAATCGTACAGGACGAGGAAGGCTACTCGGAGAGTAACGTGACGATACCTAAACGATTTGCAGCCGAAAGAGCAGATTTGCAGTAGAATACGGAAATGTAGAGATAGGTGCTAAAGCGCCTCAATTGTATCAGTGAAATCCCGAAAGGTCAAACCAATAAAATTCTAGGAATCCAATCTCTGGGACGGGCTATCGTTCCCATATGGAACACCGAAGGTTTCTTTAAAGTCTTTTCTCGCAGCAGCTATAGCCTGTTCATTTCTCAAAATCGATTCTTCTAAAACTGTATACGCTTCCACTTCAGCAGAAAGCTCACTATCAAGTGACGCTAGATCTGGACTATTCCTTGCTACGGCAGTCGTATGACGCGACTGTAAATCTTGTATTTTTTTAAATGAAGCCTCCGCATCTTGATGCGCCTTCTTTAAATCCGCTTCCAGCGCCCGCACGGACTCTCTCGCCGAGGCAATCTCTTCCGAATCAAGCTCTAATATGGTTTCGGCTCTGGCTATGGGCTTTAAATCAACATCATCCACCCTTCCTTTCTCCATTTGTGCCGCTTCAAACTGCCTCATCTGCTCCTCGCTTGATAAAAGTGCGAAATCCGGATCAACCACATTTTCAATTTCCCCGCTCGACCACGCATATACTCCTACGCCTTTTGGTGGGCGCCCTTCGTTTGGTAATGACTTAGCAAGCGCTTCAGCGTTACGATCATTCCAACTTTTTCGTGATAACTCAGCCATAATAGCATCGGGATTCCCGCCTGATTCAACGCTGGTTTTCTTAAGGGGCATTGCTTTTTTAGACCCCTCTGTCGATACTTGTTCAAACGGACTCATAATGATATGTGAAATGAATTACTTACCACTCCCCTAACGACAAACAAAAATCACACCTAGTATAACACAGGTCAGTGCTTCTGTGGTGATTGTGGCGGGTGGATAAGGGCTGCCAATTGGGCTTCAGCAGATGCTTTTTCTCCCTGGAGGCGCACAAGTTCTTCATGATCATGAGTATCCCCAGCAACATGCAAGCTATCTTCGAGCACCCGTATTTCCTTATCCAAACGTGCGATATTCTCTCGCGTCGCCATGATATCCCTGGCACGCTGAACAGCGCTCTCATAATCAAAATTTCTCATCGGTGGAGTGGATGCATGCCCCTCACGACGATGAGGTGTTCCTTGGTTGATACCTCCTTCAAAGCGACTGCTCATAGTCCTTCACTACTGATTATCCTCCCATAGTATACTCCTAAACGGAACGCGGAAAAACCCTCCGAGTATTTTCCATCACTGTCTGATCAACAAGCACTCCCTCTACCCCTTTGAGCGAGGCTATCTTTTCCGCCACTTCTCTCGCATAGGCCGGTTCATTGCGCTCTCCCCGATGCGTCTGCGGCGAGAGAAACGGACAGTCGGTCTCCGCAAACACGCGTCCAAGCGGTATCAGCTTCACCGTTTCGGTCAGATCATCTTTCGTTCCCACGACGGTTTTTTTGACGGGATAGGTGATATTGCCAGTAAATGAAAAATAGACATTGGGAAGCGACAGAAATTTCTTGGTCACCTCGGTATCGCCCATGTAACAATGGAGGACTACTGGTAGCTGGTAGCTGGTAGCTGGTAGGATGGCAAAGAGATCGTGGTACGTGTCCTCAGTTCCGAGAGAGGGGCGACAGTGCACGATCAGAGGAAGCTGTAATTCTTGTGCCAATTCTATCTGTGCCAAAAAAGCTTTCTTCTGCCACTGTTTTTGTTCATCCGTAACCAACTGCTTGGGATCATGAGAGTAGTACTCGAGTCCACACTCTCCAATAGCAACGACTTTTTCATGTTTGGCCAACGCTCGTAATTCCTCAATCCAAGATTCAAGATTCAAGATTCCGGATTCATCAAAAAATTCCTGCGGATGAATGCCAACACTCGCAGAGATCTCCGGGTACCGTTCCGCAAGCGCTACACACTGTCGACTTTCTTCTATCGTACAACCGATGACAAACAACTTGTCGATACCGGCAGTATGAGCACGCTCAATCACGGCGTCTCGATCGGCGTCGTAGGATCCCCAGTACAGATGGGTATGGATATCGTACATAGTTTGATATTTTCTCATTCACTTGCTATGGTAGAGGCACCTACTCATGGGAGAGACACATGCGTACCCATCATCGAGATTGGCTCCAGGCGTTTCTGGTCTTCGCCTTCCTCATCGGTGTCGGTTTTCTGTCATGGGAGTACATTGGCGAAGGATCGGCGATTTTTTCCCGGTGGCGCTAAACCACAGCAGACACCCCGCGACTGGAACCTCGGTCGCTTTTTTCTTACTTAATTCGCTGAAAGAGCGGTTCTACTTTCCCTGTTCGCAGTGCGGTCATGATTTGCTCCGAAGTACCCGGCATACAGGGCTCAATTTCCGCCGCAATCAATGCCAACTGATGCCGAGCATATTTCATCGTCTCCACAAATTTTTCTGATCCCGCCTCCATCTTCCAGGGTTCTTCTTTACCCAGGTATTCATTGAGCGTCTGCACACCGGTCCAAATATGGACCAGCGCACCACTCAAATCAAACTTGGTAAAAAACGGCTGGAGTGCCCCGAGGACCCCTGCCTCTGACACGGCTATCTCACGCTCTTCTTCCTCCAATTTTTCACTCAATTTCACAATCCGTGAGACCAAATTTCCCAACCCATTAGCCAAATCAGCATTATACTTCTCGGTCATCTTCTCCCACGACAAATCACCATCCTTGGAATATGGCAAAGCCGTAAGAAGCAGGTAGCGCGTTCCATCGATGCCAAACTTCGTCACGAGCTCATCCGGATAAATGACATTCCCCAGTGTCTTAGACATCTTCTGCCCGTTGATAGTCAGATATTCATGGGCATAGATTGTGGTCGGGAGCGGCAGATCGGCCGAAAGCAACATGGCTGGCCAGTAGATCGCATGGAAACGCAAAATACCCTTGCCGATGACGTGCACGCGCTCTGCTTCGTTATCCCAAAACTGCTGATACAACTCGCCCTCAGTTGCATAATCAAGAGCGGTAATATAGTTTGAGAGTGCATCCACCCACACGTACATAATTTGCCCCTCATCTCCCGGTACCGGCACTCCCCAATTCCTGGCTCGCTCCACCGAACGTGAAATCGAAAAATCCTCCAGGCCCATCTTGATAAACGACAACACTTCGTTCTTACGATAGTCAGGATAGATGGCTAGGTCACCACTCTCTATCAGGCGCAGCAGTTTTTCCTGATAATTGGAGAGCTTGAAAAACCAGTTTTCTTCTTCGACAAGTTCCGGCTCCTTCTGATGATCGGGACACTTCCCCTCTACCAAATCCTTTTCATTTTTAAACTCCTCGCACCCGACACAGTACAGGCCTCGATAGGTTTTTTTGTACAGGTCTTCTTTTTTGAAAGCAGCCCACATCTTTTGTGCGCCGGAAAAATGCCGCTCTTCCGTTGTCCGAATAAACTGATCAAACGACAAATCCAGTGATCCAGCGAGTGCCTTGAAGCTTTCCGCATTCTCAGCAACAAACTCTGCCGTCGGACGACCCGCCTTTTCTGCCGCCTGAACATTCTTCAGACTGTTTTCATCCGAGCCGGTCAGAAAGTAGGTCTCTTCCCCCTGCAAACGATGATAGCGCGCCACCGCGTCAGTCAACACTTTCTCCACAGCATGCCCCACATGCGGCGCGGCATTGACGTAGTCGATAGCAGTCGTGATATAAAATGGCTTTTTAGTGGACATATCTCGTACTTTTGATGACTTATTATCTGCACTTGCTTGCCCCGCGGAAAGTCCGCTTTCTTTGCGGGGTTGACAATATCGAATTTATGATGTATAATGCATAGAACAGTGCCTACGAGCCCTGTTTCAGTTCCCTACAACCAACCGGAGTAATGCCATGTCGAACGGTGACCTACAAGAAGACTTGTCTGGGGTCGAGTGGACCCTCTTTTCGTTCTTGATGGGCCTCGTGCTCGTCGCGAGCTGGATCATCTCCCTGATGTCCTGGCTCGCCAGTCCCAACTTCTGGGTCGAGGCCGACAAGACCATCGGCACCGCGCTGATCCGCGGATGGAGCCAGCTCACCGCGCTGGCCAACCAGCTGGCGGAATCATCTCTCGTCATAGCGGTGAGCTACGTGCTCATCGCAGTGCTCATGGTGTTATTCGCCGCAATGGCGACCATCACCTTCGACCAGGAGGTCGCCACGTGGTTCTGGGAAAACATGTTTTCCCAGCCCTGGTGGTATTGGCCGACGCCATGAGAGTCATCGCAGCAACCATAGCGGCAACCTTGGTGGTTGCGGTGGTGATGGGCACCACCATGACACTGATCAATGTCTTCGGCCATCTGACCAACGGTTGCGAGAAGTACCCACTCCACTGCCTCTCCTTGAGGCACCGATGAACCCCGAGCCCAATGCGCACTGCGTGTCGGGCTCACAACATTTTTAAGAACGTTTCTTTACCCTGAGCATCGTCGAAAAGTTTCCTGTACTCCTTTCTTAGTATACTACAATCGTAAACTCCCCTTTCATTTTTCCAGTCTTCCCTTCCAAATATGTTTTTACTTCGCTGACGCTCCCTCGGACGACTTCTTCAAATATTTTGGTCAGCTCTCGTCCCAGGACGAGTTTTTTGTTGGGCGCCAGTTCTGCGAGGAGCTCCAGATTCTTAATAACCCGATGGGGTGACTCATAGTAAATGACAGGAACTTCACTCGCCATCACTTTCTTAAAAAACGTCTCGCGCCCTTTCTTGTGTGGTGGGAATCCTACAAAGCTAAACTCACGCATGTCGATACCGGCCACGGACACGATAGCACCGAGCGCGCTGGCACCAGGAATCGGCACCACCCGGATGCCCGCCTCCACGGCTCTCGCTACCAAGACATTGCCGGGATCAGAGATGCCCGGTGTCCCGGCATCCGTGACTAAGGCCATATTCTCCCCTCCCTGTATCCGAGCGATCAGCTTGTCTGCCTTGTCCGCATCGGTATGTTCATGAAACGACACGAGCGGCTTTTTAATCTCGAAATGGTGCAGGAGATTCCCTGTCACGCGAGTATCTTCCGACAGCACGGTATCGACACTCTTCAGTGTTTCGAGAGCGCGGAGTGTCGTATCCCCCAAATTGCCGATCGGTGTCGCAACGATGTAAAGAAGACCGGGTTCCATAATCTATACTTGGTTACTTTTCTTCAGTAATAAATCTTCCACAAAGACAGAGAGTACCATAGTAACGGGCACGGCCAAAATAATCCCCAGTGGTCCCCCTACTTCAAGTCCCACCAAGATGGCGATAATCAGCGCTACCGGGTTCAGTCCCGCGGAATGTTTCATCACCTGCGGCGCGACAATATGTGCTTCAATTTGATGGGCGACGATATAAAACGCAAGAGCTGAGGCGCCGAGTACCGGGGACGACAGGAGTCCGATGACAATAGCCGGGATAGCAGCCAAAACCGGCCCCACATACGGCAGTATCTCCATGAAGCCCCCAAAGAACGCGATAGCAAGCGCATACGGTACGCCAAGGAGTGTGAGACCGATATAATAAATAGCAAAGGCGATGAGCATGAGGAGCATCTGTCCAAAAAGCCACTGGCTGACTTTGCCCTGCATGCGACTGGCGAGCGAGAGCGCCTGGGCATGGTACTCCTTGGGCGTCATAAGGAGAAAGAATTTTTCAATTCCTTGTTCTTCCAAAGACAGGTAGAGCGCCAAGAAAAAATAGCCGATGAAGTGAATAAAGTTTTGAAACAGATTGACCGTGGTGGAAAAAATCTGGGTAAACCACTGGGAAATATTTCCTTCGATACTCCGAGAGAATTCGTCCTTGCTCCAGTCAATACCGATACTCTGTGTATACGTCTCTATACCCGAGATAAAGCTATCGAGCCGCTTGGCATAGACAGGCCAATTCTCGAGAAACTGTTTGATTTCGGAATAGAAGAGCGGGAGAAAAACCGCGAGGAGTATCACTCCCGCAAAAAAGAGGAGTGAGTAGGAGATGATCACCGCGGCTGTTCGAGACAAACCAAAGCGCTGCAACCGACTAATAGCCGGTACGAGCGCTGCAGCCGTCAGTACAGCGAGCAGCACCAACAGCACGACATCCCGAATCAGATACACCACGTACCCGAGAGCCAAGAGGAGCGCTGCTCGCAGGAGCACCTTGGTTCCTACTTCCACATGTTCGTTGACGGTCATAGACTCTGTGTATGCTGTATACAGTATATCGTATCAAGTATGTGAGCCTTCAGCTCACTCTTCAATACACAATACATGATACGCGATACATGATACAGATCAAATCTTCAATAGCTTTAATAGCTTTGCTTTGTTCGCTTTTGGTCCGATGACGGCCAGGTTCAGTTTTTTGTTCACAAAGATGTCCTTGGCCACCCGGAGCACGTCTTCGGCGGTCACACTGTCTATCAGCTTGGCCTTTTCTTTAGGCAACACAATCTCGCCACGGATTGCTTCCTGACTGACCAAATACTCCACTACATCATCCGAGCCCTCCAGCCCCATAGCCATCTTGCCCTTGATATACTCTTTCGCCTTCTTCAGTTCATCAGCCTCCACTTTTTCTTCCGCAATCTTCTTGTACTCATCAAGTATCACCGTGAGAGTCTTCTCCAAATTTTCATGTTCCACTCCAGCTTGTGTGGCCAAGTACCCAGCATCATGATAGCTCTCGGTCATGGTGTGGACACTATAGGCTAGTCCTCGACGCTCACGGACCGCCATAAAAAGCCGACTCGACATACCACCACCAAGGATGGTCGAGAGTACTGCTAGGGCATACCGATCTCCATGAAACATATCGTAGGCACGGACTCCGACAATGAGCTGTGTCTGATCGGTCTTCTTGTTTTGGACATAGACCTCTGGTACTGACTGTTTCTTGGTTGTTTTTTTGAATGTTGGCTTCTTGCCTGTCCGGATTCCTGCGAAATGCTTTTCAATTTCCTTTTTCACTTTTTTTGGATCGATATTGCCTGCCACACCAATCACGACATTCTCCGCGACATAGCCACGGTTCAAATACTTGATAAAGTCTTTGCGCATAAAGCGTTTCAGATTTTCCTTGGGACCAATAATTTCCCAGCCGAGTGGATGATCCCCGTAGAGATGGAGTTCCCATAGGTCACCGATATGACGCATCGGCATATCTTCGTACATATTGAGCTCCTGGAGCACTGGTCCGCGCTCCCGATCGATTTCTTCCTGCTCGATCTTGGCATTGAGAAAAAGGTCCGATACCACATCGAGCGCTGTCTCCCAATGATGAGCTTCTACCTTGGCATAGTAGGCGGTACGATCCTTGCCAGTATAGGCATTGTACTCGGCACCGATAGCGTCAAGCTCTTTGCTGATATCCATAGCCGTCGGGCGACGTTCCGTTCCCTTGAAAAACATATGTTCAAGAAAATGCGCCAGGCCATTCTCAGCCCGCGACTCATAGCGTGACCCTACCCCGGTCATGACGATCACGGTCGCCGTCCCCGTCTCTTGCATCGGCGCAAGCAAAATCCGTAAGCCGTTCTTCAGGGTGTGTTTCTGGTATTTCATTTCAGTAGAATAAAGAATTTAGAATGTTGATATGTGTTAACTCCTAAAAATAGCTTCTTTTAGCCTTTGAATATCAATTACTATCCCCAATCTTTCCGAAACAGTTTTCATTGCTTCGACATATTTCTCTGGTCGCTTCTGAATAAATTTGTTCGTAAAACAATCTTCACAACACAACATCTCATTCTCTACACCTTCTACCAATGCCCGTACCTTTTCTTGAGCTATTTGAACAGCTCTTGCGTCATCGGCTACTACTTTTACCTCGCCAGAAACTTTTTCCCGAAACAAATCGCTATTTTCTTTTTTGCATTCACCACAAGTACCAACAATTTTTTCAGCTTCAATCCCGTATTCAACTAAAACCTCTACTTCTTGTCCGTCGATGTCTATTCTAAGAGGAAGCTTTCTCTTTGGTATTTCTGAAACAAGCTCTCGATGGAGTAATTGATTTTCAGATTGGAACATTTCAGCCATACTTAATTCAAATTCTCAGAAAAAAATCTCTCGAGCTCTTCAATCTTCACTCGCTCCTGCTGCATCGTGTCACGATCACGGACGGTGACAGCGCCGTCTTCCAAGGAATCGAAATCCACCGTCACACAGTACGGCGTACCGATTTCATCCTGGCGACGATAGCGCTTGCCGACGTTACCATTATCATCGAACTCGCAGCGGAAATCTTTTTTGAGAGTCGCGAAAATCTCACGCGCTTTCTCTACCAGTTCCAGCTTGTTCTTCATGAGCGGAAATACCGCTACTTGTACCGGCGCCAACTTCTTCGGGAACTTAAGCACAATGCGAGTGTCTCCTTCACCGACTTCCTCTTCGGTATAGGCCTCAGTCATAACCATAAGAAACGTCCGTCCTACACCGACCGAGGTCTCGACAATCCACGGCGTATATTTCTCATTCGTCTGCGGGTCGCGATAAGAGAGATCTACTCCCGAGAACTTGCTGTGCTGGGTGAGATCATAGTCACTACGGTTGTGCACTCCTTCCAATTCCTTGAACCCAAAAGGGAAATTGTATTCGATATCCCAGGCTGCTTTGGCATAGAATACCAGGTTTTCATGTTGGTGCCAGCGCAAATTCTCCGGCTTGATACCAAGATCGATGTAGTACTGGAACCGCTTGGCGCGCCACTCCTCATAGACAGTCGCTGCTTCTTCCGGTCGAACGAAGTACTGTAGCTCCATCTGTTCCAGTTCCCTAGTGCGAAAAATATACTGACGAGCGGTAATTTCGTTACGAAAGGCCTTGCCAATCTGAGCAATACCAAAGGGCACCTTCACCCGGGAAGAATCGAGCACATTTTTGAAATTCACGTATATGCCCTGGCATGTTTCTCCACGGAGATAAGTCGGCTCCTTGGTCCAGTCCCCAGTGAAGTTACCGAGATTGGATTGTACGAGCTGATTAAACTTCTTCACTTCAGTAAAATTTTTCTTCCCGCATTTTGGACACGCCACTTTGTCCCTCACAGAATCAAACAGCTGATTGATTTCTTCATCACTCATTTTTTCATCAGCAAACACCCCGACGTCTTCGAGAACATGATCCACTCGCACCCGCGTATGGCACTCTTTACATTCAGCCAAAGGATCAGCAAATCCTCCCACGTGTCCTGATGCTTCCCACACTTTTGGATGCATAAAGATAGCACTGTCGAGCCCGACAATATTCTCATGATCCCGCACCATGGCCTGCCACCAGGCTTCGCGGATATTTTTGGCCAACTCCACGCCGTAGGGACCGAAGTCATAGACCGCTGCAAAACCACCGTAAATTTCTGATGAAGGAAACACAAATCCCCGCCGCTTGCACAGCGATACTATTTTTTCCATGAGATCGTTTTTTTGCTCGGCCATAGTAGAAGAATATTTAGTACAGATTGATCCGCTGCTTGTGAGCAGTGTTGTTGACAAAAATCCTTATTTCGTTTATACTAATAAGGTTATTACAAGTTCAGTGTACAGGCAAACGAAGCATTGCTCAAGCCTCCTCTGACTTGTCTGGTCCTTTATTCACCACCCGAGAACAAGTGTTCTCATTACCTCACCGGGAGATCGGAATGCACTTTCCAGCCTTCAGCCTCGGCAGTCCCGAGCTTTGGAATGATGTCGGAATGGCAATTCTTGCTGTCATTACCCTCATCGGCCTGTGCGTCACGACGTTCCTCGCCATCGAAGCCATGCCTCCCTTGGCTCGGGTACTGGTCGCGTTGGCAGTCTTCTTCGCCACCCCGAACCAGCACCTGCTCATCCCCATCATCGTGGGAGTGCTCGGCTTCGTGGTCTGGGCCTGGCGACAGGGCCGATATGCCAAGTGCCACTGCGGAAAAGTGGTTACCTTCAGTGGTGACCATTGTCCCTGCGGTAGCCCGAAACCTTCCTGACGAGTTCCTGAACACAGACACACCTAGCGCAACGGAGAATCATTCCGGCTGCGCTTTTTTCATACCTAAGATTATATTTCCGAACGCAATTTTTCCATAAGGCGCATATAGAAGCGCAGGTTGTGTTCGGAAGCCAAGCGGAGTGCGAGCGGTTCTCCGACTTTGAGCAGGTGTTTCAAATACGCCCGTGTGTATTTGGTACAAAGCGTACAGTCACAGGTCGGATCAGCAGGAGTAAAGTCCCGCTCAAACTGCTCGTTTTTGATATTAATCGTTTCGTAAAAATTACCTCCCAGTTCGATTGTTTCGTTTTTCCAAAGGAACAAACGTCCATGTCTCCCCTCACGTGTTGGAATAACGCAGTCAAACATATCCCAGCCCATATCATGGAGCCTCACGATATCCTCCGGTGTACCGACGCCAAGGGCAAAGCGGATACTGTCTTCGGGAATAAAAGAGGCCATGGCCGCCACTACTTCTCCGAGAAATCGCCCTTCCATATCCACGTGTCGTCCGCCCAGTCCATACCCGTCAAACCCGATGGCGATGAGTCCTTCCGCACAACGCTTTCGTTCAGACAGTATCATGCCTCCCTGGATGACTCCGAACAAGAGCGGTCGTGTCTCATCAGTCAGTCCGCGCGCCGCCACCTGGCGATCATACTCATCACGACAACGCTTGGCCCAACGGAGCGTCCGATCCACCGCCGCTACAATGTCCGCTTCTGCAGCATCATTTGGTCGTGGATCATCGAGGACGACCATCATATCCACTCCCAAATCAAACTGCACTTCAATAGACCGTTCCGGTGTCAGTAAATGCTTCGAACCATCAAGAACCGATCGAAATTCCGCCCCCTCTTCAGTAATTCGTCCCAACTCGGGATTCTTATGAATGAGCGAATAGACCTGGAACCCGCCCGAATCAGAGAGGACCGGATGCGGCCAATCCATAAATGTGTGAATCCCTCCTGCATTACGCACGAGCTGCTCTCCAGGCTGCAAAAAAAGATGGTAGGTGTTGACGACGAGTGCCGTGATACCCACCGACTCCAAATCCGTCCGGGTCAGTCCCCGTACCGTCGCACGTGTCGCGTCCGGCATAAAAAAAGGAGTTTTGAGACTCCCTTTCCTGGTCATAATTTCGCCCACACGACTCTTCCCGTGTTGCTGTCGTTCTCTCCACTGCGTCATAAGTGTTATTGTCCGGCGGGTTGCACCTGAGAGCTACTTGCCCTCATACCGATATCTTCAGACAAGTTAGTATCTTTTTCCTTGTGTTCAATCCGAAATTGTTTTCCAGTAAATGTATCCTTGCCCGTGATATTCACGCGGGAGACAAGCGTCACAGTATTGTTGACCGAGCTTACATCTGGTATGACTACTACCTGAAATACCATCTCTCGCCGTGCTTCTGCCGCAAGAGAACCGACATCCCATATCAGCTCATTGGCACGCTCATTATACACAAAGCGATCATTCTCTGGATTTCTTTTGCCCGTGTAACGAATACCGGTTGGAAGAACGATACTGGCTCGCACATCACCCACCTCATTGGAAGTATTTTTGAGGGCCACATGAAAGGTATAGGTTGTTTCCTGTCCGACCACCGGTGGCACTGGACCGCTGTTTGGGATAACCGAATCATAGTACTTCCCTTCAAAGGTACTCGTCAAGAGCGTGTTGAGCTTCAGTGACAAGGTCGCACTGGCCACCACCTTCACAAACCCAACAATAGCCGGAATATCGGTACTGTCTATGGTGGCGACCGAAGTAATGACCGGATTGCGAACAGTGGGAAACCGTTGCTCCATATCGGCCAAGGTTTTGATCTGAAAAGAAACTCTTCCTGACTGACCCGGTTCTACCCGACTGAGTCCCGGCAAAGCCGATGCCTTCCAGTACAGAGCCCTTCGTGATTGATCGTATGCTCCCCGTGATCCACTCGTATCAAACTGCAGCGTGGAAAAATCAAGATACGGTGAATCAAGATTCATGGTTATAATAGCGTCACGAATACCAACATTCGCTTCGTTACGATACTCAATCTCATAAAAAAGAACACTACCAGGATCGACGCTGACGCTCGGCTGTCCATTGACTGATTGTCGGATAGAAAATGGAGAAGCCACAATCTTGGTCTTGCGACTGTTTTCCCCATACGCCAAAAAGTTTCCATCCCCCTGAACGACACCGATACCACCCTGGATGAGTTTTTGTTCGTCACGCAGACCGGTGATTCTTCCGCGTACGACAATGACGCCTTCTTGTTTAGGTTCCAGGGTACCGACCTGCCACAGGGTGTTCCCGACACTCGGCTTGGGATCAGCTTCTCCAAAAGTAAATTCAGGCGGGTACTGCAGTTTGACCTTGAGGTCGGACAAAGCGATGTTTCCTACATTTCCGTAACGAATTTCATACTGAGCCTCCTGATCAGACACTAATTCCAGGGGTGCCTTAATTTCAAAAAAGAGTGAGGATGAGGTCAGTGTCACCAGACGATCAACCTGCTTTTCATACTTTGCCGAAAAAGCACTCGCGCTGTACTGCAGTATGCCACGCACCTTGACCTGATCTCCTCTTGAGCCATAGAACTGTCCGGACAGTGTCACCTTCCCTCGAGTCTGTGAGGCGATAGTTCCGAGAGCAAGTTCCGCCCGAGATTTTTTGACGGTCAGTTTTGGCATCGGATTCGGATGAAAGGACTCCGGATACTCAAAGACCAAAGTGGCATTCTCAAGGGCCATCCAGTTATTGTTGGCATATTCAAAATCAAAAGAGATAGCCTCGGCACTGGCAACCTCGGCCGGATTGACCATACTCACCACAATATTTTCCTCCGTAAACAGACTTGTCCGCATCTTCATCGCCAGACCACCGACAAGAAGGAGAAACACAAAACTACCCGCGAGTATCGCAAGGAGTTTACGCCGACGCTTCCCCCGATCATCACTCGCCACCACAGCACGTACCGGCTCTGGGATAAACGCTCCGGGTTTCGGTGGAAGCGACGCTTGATTCCATGTTTCTGTCGCCTGAAAACGAGCAGCCGCCGCTTCACCGGTCTGGTTTTCCTCCGGTCGAAACACATCCGGATTTCTGGTCCGATTCAAGTGCACGTCACGACCGTGCAATTTATCATTTAATTCTTCAAGGGGCATAGCACGTATATCAAACGTCATTTCTTCTATTGTAGCAAAAAAAACACCCCTCTGCACCCGAAGGTACAGAGGGGACATTCAGATCTGCTGCAAGATCTGGAGCACACCTACAACGTAGGGGTGCTTTAGTGCCGGAGTGTTGGCCGCTTCTCTTGATGCTCCGGTTTCTCCGAAACGATACTGGAGAAGCGCGAACGGAAACGATGATCCCCGCATATACTTGGCGAGCGCTCGCGCCCCACCCAAGATGTTCTGCGTCGGATCAAGAAGCTGCTCCTCCCTCACCCCGAACTGAGCCGCTGTGGAAGATTTGAGCTGCATGAGCCCAAAACAACAGTTGTTTGCAGAAACAGCGGCGTGATTTCCCTCCGATTCTTGGATCATCACAGCAAGGATCCATTCCTCTGGGACGGCTGTTTCAGCTGCCGCCTTCTTGATTGCTGCCCCGTACCGCTCCCTGATACAGGCAGCAATGGAGGGCACACTATCGGCATAATCCTTGGCTCGTGGAGCTACCACTTGGCTGCAGTCCTGACCGCTCCCTGCCACCCGAAGCGGAGACGAAACTATCGGCGCGCGCCTCGGTATCGGCGCCACTTCTCGTGGTTTCACTTTCCGTATGGTATAAGCGAACCGTGCTGCCGGTGGAGGAATGAAGTCATCCGCTGATGATTCCGGAGCGGAAGAGGGCAAAGAGACAGTGGCAAGTCTCTCGAGCCCGAGAGAAACGCCGCCTGACACAGCGGCCAGCAGGAAAAACATTCCCACCGTATGCACAAACTGTCTCATGGAGACTCCTTAGGTTGAAGAGAAAAAGGTTGTTAAATATCAATCTGATATTATACACCCTTTTTAAAATTTTGTCAATAGATAAAAATGGCTTTAGTAAAGCATCTTTAGTGTCCAATCCACTGAAAAAAACGAGCCGATACCTGGCGGACTTCCCGCACATCCTTCTCTGGTACGGCTATCTTGGAAAGAGTTTCCAGTTTATTGTGAAGCATGAGACGAATCAGCTTGATAACACTCTCACTCACCGGGAGCGCCCCCTCGGTCATCGTGGCATGTTCACCTCGCAGCATGCCACCGGCACTGGGACTAAAAAAATGCCGCTCCCCGGAAGAAAGACGTTCACCAGAAACAACACATATCCGTGTTTCGATCTCGTAGCCCAGGTGCGCAAAAAGCTGAAACAGAAATCCTTCACTGAGCAAGAGTACTTTATCTGTCTTTTTTTCCCGTGCCAGTGTATCCGCCAAAGCAAGATATCTTCCCAACAAAGCAAACAGGGTTCGGTCCTCTTCTTCCCAACCAATCAATCGTTCAAAAATTCCCACCGTTTCCAAAACGCGCTTCAAAATGGTGAGATCGTTTCGTACAAAAAGAAAACTCTGTTCGGCGACAGCTCCGGCAATCTTCCCGGCGCCACGCCCCTTCACTACAATCACCATCCCCTGCATCAGGGTTTCCAGTTGTCCAGCCAGTTTAGCCTCGGGTTTACGGACTCCCTTGGCTACAAACTGAAGCTTGCCGGCCGTCTCGGTATACAAGGTATACAAGCGATCCGTTTCACCGACTTCCTTTTTCTTCAATACAATTGCTGCAAACCGGTTTTCTCCGTTTATCATGCCACGCTCATACAACTCAGTGCGACTTATACAGAATCTGTTCACCCGATTGCAGGCCCGAAAGAATTTCTACCAATCCGTCCTTTTCAATGCCTGACTCAACCACTTTTGCCTGATTGCCGCCATCACGAATAACCGTCACCATCCGTCGTCCGTCAGTTTCATACAGAGCCCCTTTTGGAACGCGCAGTATCTGTGCCTTCAAATTTGTCTCCACTACCACGTCTCCCGTCATACCGGTTCGAATTTTTTCCGAAACATTCTCAAGAGAAGCTCTCACTCGAAAATAAATCCCCCCGTCCTTTTCAATTTCCTGTGTTTTTATTTCTGTCACTGTTCCAAAAAAATCCTCGTAGGGGTAGGCATTCAAGCGAATAATAACGCGATTCCCCTTCACGATACCCGCAATTTTTTCTTCGGGGACATCCACCTCTATCTCCAGGCTGGGCTTCATGAGCACTGCCACCACCTGCCCAGCTGCCACATACTCCCCCGGTTTCGGAAAAATTTTCTTGACCGTCAGGTTGCTCGACGGCGTAACCAATGTTGTTTTTTTCAATTTCTCCGCAATAATATCCATCTGACTCCGGGCTGCCACAGCCGCGCTAAGAGCCGCTTCGATATCCTGCCTTTGCGTACCGGCCAATTTCAAATCCAATTCACTCTTGGCAACAGAAAGTCCCTTGTCGGCCAACCGATAGGCAGACTCAGCCGCACTAAGCGCGCTCGTGACTTCAGCCACGTTGGTTCTCCCTGCTGCGACCGCTATTTTCCAGGCATCAATCGTATCCTGAGAAAGGGCTCCAGCCGAAAGTACATTGACCGCCGAAGCCACTTGATCGAGATATTCTCGCGTATCTTTTATTCTGTCCCGCGCCCCGTCAAGATACTTCAAAATATTCCCGGATTCCTTCATGTCATTGACGTTGTCTTCCCAATCATCGAGCGTTTCCTTCATCGCGACACGCCCCGACTCTATATCCGACTCAAGAGAGGTGTCGCTTGGAGTAAAGGACAACTGAGGGTTTGTTTCGGGATTGGTAAAAATGACATCTGTTTTGTTTCGGACGGCATCATCTGACTGAACAAAAGCAGCTGTAATAGCATCCAATACTTCTTTCTTGGTGCCCTTCAGTCCGGCATCTGAACTCTGTTTTTTTTGTTGAGCAATCAGCAACTCTTCAAATCGAGCCCCCTGCTCCAACTTGGAGACGATGGCTTGTTCAGCGGCATATTGCGCTTCCGCTTTCTTGAGCTCAAGCAACCATTCTGTTTTTTCAAGTTGCACCAACGTTTGGCCGCCCTCTGCAAAATGCTGCCCCTCGAGAACCGCTACCGACTCCACTTTGCCGGAAAACGGAAAAGACAGTTCGTACTGTTCCTGTGCCACAATCTTTCCATTGCCCACGCGGATGGATGGGTTACCCGTCTGGTACTCAAGCATCATCGACTCCCCCGTATCACTTCTATCCTCCCACAGGAGCCACGTAAACGCCTGTGGCCAATAGTAAAACAAGCCGAGCCCAAAAACGGCTGCTGCTATCGCAAGAGATAAAAGAATACCAATCAATTTCATATCTTTCTATTATACCACTACTCGCTACGTCTCCCGACAGAGTATTTTCAGTATTTTGCCATCCTTGAAATAAATCTGTCGTGTCGCCTGGGCTACTTCGTCGGGTTCATGCGTGACAAGAATAATAGTCTTGCCGTACTGACGATTGACCCGATAGAGGAGATCCATAACAAAACGCGAGTTTTCGGAATCAAGGTGGGCTGTCGGCTCGTCAGCCAAAATAACATGGGAGTCCTTGGCCACGGCTCGCCCAATGGCGATACGCTGCTGCTCACCACCGGACAATTGTCTCGGCAAAAGATGCGCCCGATCCTGCAAACCAAGAAAAGCAAAGATCTCCGCTGCCTTTTGTCTTGATACGGACTCACTGTGTCCCTGCAAACGAAGCTGAAAGATAACATTCTCTTCGGCTGTGTAGCTTTCAATCAGATTGAAGAACTGAAAAATAAAGCCGAGCGAATGAAGCCGGAGTTCCGTCCGCTCCCGCTCACGGAGCCTGGAAACATCCTTGCCATCAAAGAGAATAGTACCACGCGTTGGCTCATCCAGGAGCCCGATCATATTGAGCAGCGTACTTTTGCCCGAACCTGAATGCCCCGTGATCGCCACAAATTCTCCCTGATAAATATCCAGATCCACTCCGTTCAAGGCCGACACCGGAGCCCGGTCAGAAAAGGTGTACTCTCTCGTCAAGCCACGAATACGCAGCAGTATCCGGCGAACATCACTTGTTCGAGGCTCACCTTGTATTCTTGTAGCGATATCGTTCATAGTATTAGGTGTTGCCACGCATATCATCAATAATCTTTGCACGAGCTGCCAAAAGAGCCGGCGACAACGCCCCGATCAGAGCGGAGAGAAATACTGCCGACACTGTTTGCACAAAAATATTTACCGTTCTCACAATTTGGAAATCACCGATCAAAAGTGGGATGGGGTGCTGACTCGACCAAAACCCAGCGAGCAGAAACAAAACGGTTCCAATACTGGTTCCCACCAGAGCATACAGAAAAGCCTGAAACACATAGGCTAAAATCACGAACCCGTTGGGGGCGCCCATAGCCTTGAGAATACCAATTTGTCTCCGTTTCTGATTAACATCGATATAAATAATAATACTGATAACCAGAAAAACAGTTGCCACCAAAAGATTGCGGATAGAAACGGTGATAAAGGATATTGCCTGGATAAGATCTTCCACGTACTGAGATTCTTCTTGCCACGTACGCACTATGGCAGTGGGAAACTCATTTTGCAAAGTGGTGCGTACGGCCACTGCATTTGCATCCGGCTTTAATTTCACAACAATCTGCGCATTCTTCCCTTCCGAATCAATGTTCTCCAATTCATTTTTTTGCAAAAAAAGCACGGCATTGGGAGCAAAGTTTTTGGCATCCAAAACGCCCCGCACCCGCATGGGTCGATAGGTACCATCTCCCGAAAGAATACTGACCGTATCTCCGACATGTACAAACTTTTCATCGCCCTCGATTCCCACAAGACCATCCGCCAGACTTTTCCCAAGCAGAATCTCACCCGTACTGTGATTCTCTGAGAAAAATTCTCCCTCTATTATCTTCTCTGCCAACCACGTTGATTGCTTTTCTTCCGTGGAGGAAATACCCATGGTACGAAAAGGTACCATTTTTTTTTCCTCAAATCGAACAACCAATTGTGAATTGCTTCTGACAGCAAAAGCCTCGACTTCCGACAGAGAAGCCAGCCGCTTTTCTATTTGACTACTGAGTTGAATACTTGTTTCTCCTTCTCGAGGGGAAATAATGACATCACTCAACCATCCTCGCTCGCCATCAACGAGCATGGTGCGAAATCCCTCGAGCACTCCCATGGTCAGTAAGATAGCCGCTGAGACCGCAGCGAGCACCGTCAAAATAAGGGCAAGAAGCGTTTTACTCCTGACCGTATCGCGAAAAACATACGAAGTGAACGGCGAAAACAATCTCATGGTGTTCCAAAACTACTCTCTCTATTATATCTGTTCTCGCTGATAATCGGAAATGCCTCTGCTTATTTGTTGAGAAATTCTATAACCTGCCCAACAAGTTTCTCAACTGGTTGTGTCGTATCAAGAAAAAGCTTTTTTTCTGGCATATGCTCATACGAGCAAACATCCGAAAACGTCTGCTCTGACCTTTGTAGTCGTTCTGTATCACGATGGGCACGATGCCTTTCTCGATCGATAAATCTTCGTTTCCTTTCCTCCGCATCAATCTTCGCTATAATGGAGTAGATATTCACCTCGTACTTTTTCTTCCAGGCTTGAAACAGCATACCCTCCTCTGGAAAATTAAAGGGGGATTCCAAAATAACATCGATACCATTTCTGATATTTTCTTCCGCCAAATCAAGCATCACTTTAACTGAGGGGTATCCTATCCGCTTACTCTCTTCAAGAGTAGAATACTTCAAAGAATCAAACAGCGACTCCTTTATGGAATCTTTATGAAGACAAAAAATTCTCAATTCCTTTGAAAGCTCGCTGGCCAAAGTGGTTTTTCCAGACCCTGGAAGCCCGCAGATAATAATCACTCGGCTCATACTCGCTTTAAACTGAAAGATAATTCCGTACCATCAAGAGTGATAGTTTCTTGGTATTCAGCATCTGCCAGATTTTCTTTTTCTATTTTTGTGGCCAAGACTTCGCGGGCAATGTCGGTTTCGAACTTAGCGAAGACATCTTCTTTCCCGACGTAGCCCAAGATGATTCGGTCTTCGACATTGAACTTGGCTTTCTTGCGACCTTCCTGAATGGCTCGCACCACTTCCCGCATCTCACCTTCGAGACGTAGTTCGGGAGTAATTTCTACATCAAGAATCATCTCCTGTTCCTGAGATTCATCAATAACAATGTTCTTTACATTCAATTCCTCTTTAATAGTCTCCTGCATTTCGCCTGATACAGAATACTTGATACGTGATACGCCAAGCGGTTGTCGAACTTTCACCTTGGCATCAGCACGCAGCTTTAACCCAAAAGTAACCAATTCACGAACTTGCCTCATCTCTTCATTCAACTTCTCATCTATCAAACTTACATCTGCCACGGGATAATCAGCAAGATGAACAGAGCTTTCACCTGTTAAATTCTTGTAAATCTCTTCAGCAAGAAACGGCGTGAATGGCGCCATCAGCTTGGACAGGGTGACGAGCACGGTATAGAGTGTCTGATAAGCCTGCTCTTTATCACTATCATCCTCACTTTTCCAGAAACGCTTGCGTCCACGACGGATGTACCAGTTGGAGAGGTTGTCGACGAACGGTGCAAAGGCGCGCGTCGCCTTGTTCAGTTCATATTGCCCCATAGCGCCATCCACCTCCTGTATGAGGAGCTGCAATTCAGACAGAATCCAGCGATCCATCAGGTTGTCTGACGGCTTAGCATCAACCTTCGGAGTCCAGTTATCAATACTGGCGTACGTCGTGAAAAACGAATACGAGTTCCAGAGCATACGAAAAACATTCCTGACAATATCAGAAAGATCGCGCTCAGAGAAATTGAGATTCTCCGCCGCCACTACTGGCGATGAGAGGAGGTAATATCGAAGGGCATCCGCTCCATACTTATTCAAAATATCCATCGGGTCCGGATAATTCTTGAGGCGCTTCGACATCTTCTTCCCGTCTTCGGCAAGCACGATACCGTTCACGATGACATTTTGAAAGGCATTACTGTTCTTGATACCTGTGCCAATCACGTGTTGGTAGTAAAACCAGGCTCGAGTCTGATCGACCCCCTCAGCTATGAAGTCGGCCGGGAACGTCTGCTCAAACTGCTCTTTGTTTGCAAACGGGTAGTGGTTCTGAGCATACGGCATAGAGCCGCTATCAAACCAGGTATCGAGCACGTCCGGAATACGATGCATCGTTTCGCCGCATTTGGCGCAGGGAAACGTAATTTCATCGACAATATGCTTGTGCAAATCATCAATCTTTTTCCCGGAGACGTTTTCAAGTTCCGTCGCCGAACCAAAGACTCGAATTTCTCCACACTCGCATTTCCACAGCGGCATGACACTGGCCCAATATCGCTGTCGACTGATAGACCAATCCCGCGCGCCCTCGAGCCACTTACCCCAGCGTCCTTCTTTGATATGTTCCGGTGACCAGTGAATATTCTTGGCGAGTTCAAGCATCTCGGGCTTGATATCTGTCACTTTCACAAACCAAGAACTCGTCGCGTAGTTGAGGAGCGGCGTATCACAGCGCCAACAGTGCGGATAGCTGTGTTCATATTTTTCCTTGGCAAACAGCGTCCCCTGCTTGGCTAGGTACTTGATAATCTCTATATCCATCTCCTGCGGATTTTCGGTCGGCTTCACCTGTCGTCCGGCAAAGTCCGTCACTTCGGCCTTCATGGTGCCATCCATGTTGACGTGCTGCACCCATGGCAAATTCTCACGCTTCCCGAGTTGCATGTCATCTTCACCAAAGGCTGGGGCCTCATGGGCGATACCAGTGCCCATGTCGGTCGTCACGAAATCGGCATGGTAAATCTTCCAGCCGTTCTCTCGATCCTTGAGAGTCTCATCCTTGGCGTAATAATCAAAGAGTGGCTTGTAGGATTTTCCTAGAAGCTCAGAACCTTTAAACTTTCGGATTACTGATAGTTGCGTATTATGAAAACCTCCAGCATGTTTTCCGTTTTCAATGTGTCTTCCACCTCTACCAATGGACTCTTTCATGCTGTCGAAAGAATTCTCAGAAAGAATAAAATGTTCTACTTTGCTTTCTGATTTTCCAACATTCTCAAGTGAATCATCTTCGTTCTGAACCCAAGAATCTCTCACGAGTACGTACTCAATATCCTTATTCACCGCCAACGCCACATTGCCCGGCAAAGTCCATGGTGTCGTCGTCCACGCTAAGACGTAAGTCTTTGGTTCGCTTGCCCCGAGATCCGAAGTTGCTTCGGATTTTTCGGGGTCGAGCAGCTCAAACTTTGCCGTCACAGCCAAATCTTTCACATCCTTGTACCCCTCCGCTACTTCGGACTGTGACAGGGTCGTCTCGCAGCGCGGACAGATGTGCATGGTGCGGTAACTTTCATACACCAAGCCTTTGTCCCACAGTTCCTTGAATACCCACCAGACTGACTCCATGAAGTCGCGATCCATGGTGGCATATGGATGCTCCATATCGGCCCAACGACCAAAGCGACCTATGACCTTCTTCCACTCCCCGACATATTCCAGTACCTTGGAACGGCAGGTCTCATTGAATTTGGCCACTCCCAGTTCTTCAATTTGCTTCTTATGGGTAATGCCCAGTGCCTTTTCGGCAATGTTTTCAATAGGCAGTCCATGACAGTCCCACCCCCACTTGCGTTCCACTCGGTAGCCCTTCATGGTGAAGTAACGTGGCACGGTATCCTTGATAGCACTTGCTACGATATGTCCATAGTGCGGTGTTCCCGTCGCAAACGGTGGCCCATCATAGAAACTGTACAACTTATCAGCTGGCCGCTGTGAAATAGACTTCTCAAAAATCTTTTCCGCTTCCCAAAACTTGAGGATCTCTTCCTCCATCTGGGGAAAACTCACTTGTGATTCTACTTTCTTGAACATAGGGTGTTTCGGTTACGAGATTTTGCTTATAAAATTTCTGAGAAAAAATGTTTCAAAATTCTCCTCTCGATCAGATCGGTTGACATACTCTTGATACAATCCCAACATAATTTCTCGCAACGGATTCTTTCCGATACTCTCATAAAACTCCCGGGATTTCCTTCTGAGATCCTCTGCTGATCGAATTTCGAGCTCAGCACATCTCTCTTGAAACATAGATTTCTCAACCAGGGCTTCCTGAAACTGATCCTCACTCAAGCTGCTGATTTTTTGCTGAAATCCCTCATATGTTTCAATCGCACCGCCATGCTGGAAAACATCATTGTACGAACGAATAACCTCTTCACAAAGAAGACTATACCAATCGTCTCCATAATCATCTCGCAGATCCGTACTCGCCAACTTCGATATTTTTCCTCGCTGTTCTTCATCAAGTTTTTCCCGCATTTTAGTCACAATAGGATTGATGATCGAATGAAGAAATTCATGCTCCTGATTACCAGTGTTCTCAATATGCGATACCACTGTCAACTCCTCACTACTCTGAAACGCCCAGCCGGAGTCTTTTCTTCGTAACGGATCAGTCAGCACAAAATTCACTCTTTTCACTGAAGTGGTCCTTTTATCTGGCCTGAAAAAATCAATTAATGCACCGAGCATCTTCTGTGTGTCCCCTTTTCTTTGAAGTCGTGCTTGTTGGTCAGCTACAAGAGCGGTACGAAATTTTTTTGCCAGTTCAGAAGGAGAAAAAAGCACATCAAAACGCTCAAGAACGGAAAAGAGTTTTTCTTGAATTTTTCCAGCGTTTGTAATATTCGGTTTGTGTTCCGCAATCATCTTCAAAACATCACCTTCCATCTCAGGATGTTGCCGCACCAAAGCAAGATTCTGCACTGATTCTTCATCTGCTCCTAATTCATCAAATATCATTTTCCAGTCTTGCAGTAACTCATCCGGAATCGGATATTCTGCGAAATACCGTCGTGCCTCCTCGGCCAGAGGATGTTCTGCACTTCCCCAATTGGAATCTTCTTGAGTAAACAAAAACGAGGACAATTGCACATCCCATTCTATTTGAGAATCAACTTGCGGAATAGGCATGACCTCAAATGTTTTCATTTCGGATTCGAGTTGTTGTCTTTCGAATTGACTCATATATTCATACTCACTTGTGATTCTACTTTCTTGAACATAACTATAAAAATAAAAAAATCCTTAACACAAAAACTGTGCTAAGGGCGTGAGCGACTATGGGAGTCGAACGCGGTACCACCTTGGCTTTAGCTTGTAGCTTATTAGTCTGTAGCTTATTAGGAAATTCCCTACTCGCTACAACCAACGAGCTACTCGCTCTTCATAACAGCTATTACGGGCTTGCCCGGCGAGGTCTACTTCCCGTTGCTGGCCTGCCCCAAGATGAGCAGAGCGATTTTTTCGGGGTTCTTCTCGCGGTTCCGGAGTGATACCCACCTGCCTTCGGCGGGGCTCCTTCATTACCTTTGTACAGGCATCCTACCAAAGAACGCGCTCGGAATCAAGACTACTCCAATCCATGCTCACGAAAGCAGGGACCATACTGCTTATCCATGCCCATAATATGATTGACAAGCCAGTCCTCCAGAAAATCCATCAAGAGAAAAGGGTCTTCAAAAATACCATCCTTTCGCTCTTCCAGCTCGGCAATCTGATGACGGAGTTTTGCATGCGCCTCCTTATGCTCTTGCGCTCCTTCGTACTTAAACTCATCAAAGTAGCGCTCTTCGGTCTGAAAATGGAACTGTGTATAGGCCACGAGCTGCTTGAAGACATCATCAATCACCGTCTTTTCCTTCTTTTCAACGATGGCACTATACAATTCGTTCATAATCCCCACAAACATTTTATGCTGCTCGTCTATCAGAGCTACCCCGACACTGTATTCGTCCTTCCATTCTAATTTTTGCATATCGATGTGGTTAAAAAATATTACAGGAAAAACACTAACGACGTACCTCGGTGAATTCGCACACAAATCGCTTGGCTATCTGCTCCATTTCATCAGGAGAAAACGAATGGTACGTGGCAAAAACAGGATTGAGGGTATGACCTGGACGAAAGGTCTGGAGAAAATAGCGCTTAGCACCAGCAAGGAGTGCCTGCATGTCTTTCAGCACTTCTTCCGTATGTATCTCCTTGATAAGAGTAGTACGAAATTCATACGGGATACCGGCAGCCTTGAGCATTGCGATGCTCTGCTCTATATGCTCCGCCTTCACACGTCCTCCCACCAACTTCGGATATTCCGAGAGTGATGTCTTCACGTCCATGGCCACATAGTCGAGCAGATTTTCGTCGAGCAGCTGTCGGAGCATTTTTGGATGGTTGCCGTTGGTATCAAGCTTGGTCAAAAACCCTCTCTCCTTGATCTGTCGAAAGAAATGTGGCAAATCCTGCCACACAGTCGGCTCACCACCCGACACCACCACACCCTCCAAAAGTCCCCGGCGCTGATCAAGAAAATTGAAGAATGTTTCTTCGGCGATGAAATCCTGCTGAATTTCACGCATCAGTTCAGGCAGTACAAACTCGGGATTGTGACAAAACCCACAACGCATATTACACCCGGGCGTAAATGCGATACAAGCTACCTTGTCCGGGTAGTCGAGCATCGTAAAGCGCTGGATAGCTGAGAGCTTCATGAACGTTTACATTTAGGCTTCCGTAACTCCGTAGCGAGCTTCAAATGAAACATTGTCCGCCACACATTCCTCAAAATGTTTGCGCGAGTAGTGTTCTGCCTTTTTTCCCACATTGAAATGAGAAACGGGACGATGATACCCCATCACACGAGTCCATACTTCACAGCGGGTGCGACTCTTCTCCATCGGTTCTTGTGTCATATGTTTATTAGTTACGTATTTATTTTATAGTATGTTATTTTGCTGCTGCCTTACTGACATACGTCTTGCGATAGGCTTCGTCATATCGCTCACCTGACACCCCGAGCTCTCCATCACACTTCGGACAAAAATCATGTTCTCCCGACAGATACCCGTGTTTCGGACAAATGGAAAATGTCGGCGTGATAGTGATGTATGGCAAACGGTATCGTGTCAGTATCTTCCGTACCAGATTGCGACAGGCTTCCGGTGAGGAAATTTTTTCGCTCATATAGCAGTGCAGCACTGTTCCGCCCGTATACTTGGTTTGCAGGTTATCTTGCAAATCAAGCACCTCAAAAACATCATCCGTATACCCAACCGGCACCTGTGATGAGTTGGTGTAGTACGGAGCGTCTTTGGTCCCGGCCTGAATAATATCCGGGAAGCGCTTCTTGTCCTCCTTGGCAAAACGATACGTCGTTCCTTCGGCTGGCGTTGCTTCCAGGTTGTAGAAATTCTTGGTCTCTTCCTGAAAGGATTTGATGGTTTCCTGCATATGCGTCAACACCTCTTCAGCGAAAGCATTTCCCCATTTGGTGGTGATATTCTCCTTGTCGTCGGTAAAATTGCGAATAGCCTCGTTCAAACCGTTGACGCCGATGGTTGAGAAATGATTCTTGAGGTACCCGAGGTAACGCTTGGTATACGGAAAGAGTCCCCGATCAATCCACTCCTGTATCACTTTTCGTTTGATCTCTAACGACGTCTTGGCAAGATGCATGAGATGATCGATCTGCGCAAAGAATTTTTCTTTGTCACCCCGAGCAAGATAGCCGATCCGTGCCGCATTGAGCGTCACCACTCCGATCGAGCCCGTCATTTCCGCAGAACCAAACAATCCTCCCCCGCGCTTCCGAAGCTCACGGAGATCAAGCTGCAAGCGACAGCACATCGAACGCACGTCACCGGGATTCAAATGCGAATTGATAAAGTTCTGAAAATACGGCGTTCCGTACTTGGCAGTCATTTCAAACAACGGCAAATTCTTCTCGCTCTCCCAATCGAAATCCTTTCCCACGTTGTACGTTGGAATGGGAAAGGTAAAGGTGCGTCCCTTGGCATCGCCCTGCGTCATAATCTCGATAAACGCCCGATTGACGATGTCCATTTCCTTGCCCAATTCACCGAACGTGTATTCAAACGGCTTCCCACCCAACAGAAGGCGCTTTTCTTTCAAGTCTTCCGGACAATCCCAATCAAGCGTGATATTGGTAAACGGCGTCTGTGTGCCCCAGCGAGACGGGATATTCAAGTTAAACACAAATGACTGCAGGTTTTGAAAGACATACTTGTATACCACTTCATCCACGTACGCCGTTTCCTTCTTCTTGGAAGCGAACTTCATCCCGTACCGTTTGATATCCTCACGCAGTTCCATCTCTTTCTTCTTCACAAAGGGCGCCATGTAGGTATCAAAGCTTGAGAAGGCTTGTGCTCCTGCCCACTCATTCTGGAGCGTCCCTAAAAAGTTCACCATCTGCGACACGGCAGAAGAGAGATGCTTCGGTGGTCCTGATTCAATTTTGTTATCAACTCCATTGAAGCCCTCTTCAAGGAGCACCCGGAGACTCCAGCCGGCACAGTAGCCGGAAAACATATCGAGATCGTGGATATGATAGTCACCGTTGCGATGGGCCTCGCCGACGTTTTTCGGATAGATGTGTGACAACCAGTAGTTGGCGATGACAGAGCCTGCCGTGTTCAAAATGAGACCACCCAGAGAATACCCCTGATTGGAATTGGCATTGACCCGCCAGTCAGCACGATTGAGATAGTCCGCTACCGTCTTTTCCACTTCAATGACCACATTTTTGTCCTCACGAGCTTCTCGACGCTTCTCCCGATAGAGGATATACGCCTTGGCCATTTCCGCATAATCAAAGCGGATGAGCACATCTTCTACCACGTCTTGAATCTGTTCCACGGTCGGAATCTGATCGCTGTACTTTTCTTCCAATTCAATCTCTGCCTCTTTGACCAGGGTCTCCGGAATAAGCGGATCGGTTTGCCCAATGGCTTCAGCAGCCTTCCTGACGGCCTGCTCTATCTTTTCAATTTCAAAATCAACTATGGCTCCATTGCGCTTTTGAACTTTGTAGAGAGGCATAGGGCTTGTTTCTTGGTTAATGAATATTTTTCTTTTCTCTGCACAGTATTAAACACCAAAAAACAAAAAAGGTGTCACATGACACCTCGCTACTCTTTTGACGCCCATCCTCGAAAAATTTCCCCTCTATCCGAGGCTTTTTTTGAGCTTTTTCCGGGTACGACTGAGTATTAGTTTCACCGCATTTTCACTCTTCCCGACCCGTTCGGCAATCGCCTTAATTTTTAGTCCCTCCCGATACTTCCAGACCATAATCTGCCGCTCAAGCGGAGACAAGGGCGCAAGGAGAGTATCAAGGTCAGGACTGGTCGGATGGCTCTCTACCAACACCTCCTCACCCTCATTTCCAGAAAGCGACACGGTCTCACACGACTGTTTACGATAGTGGTTGACGAGCACGCTGTGTGCTACCCGGAGCAAATAGGTGTAGTACGACGCGTTCATCATGCGAAAACCGGCAATATACCGAAACGCCCGGACAAAGACCTCTTGGGTCAGATCTTCCGCGAGCGGCACATTTTGTTCCAAACGGCGTAGGAAATATTCCCGTATATGTCCGACATATTTTTCATACAAATAGGCAAAGCGCTCAGGATTGGCTTGTGCCTCCGCAATGAGGAGTGCATCCTCCCGCCGTCTAACAAAGGTACGTTCCATCGGCGCGACCAAAGCCTCCTCAAAAAATTGAGCCGGGTTTTCAAACGACTGTTGCCACAACAATGGCTCGCTCCCCCGAACTGCCGCAAAGCGGTCACGCTTCAGTACCTGAAATACCCAGGAGAAAAAATCCTGATCATTCACCCCCTGACTCGCTCGCAAGAGGAACTCGTGTCCAAACGTCACCTCTGCCGCTCGGTCTGCTAAATCCGGATGTATCTCCGCAAAATAACGGGTTACTCCTGCTGTATCAACAATGGGGAGAATAAAAATATGTTCGTCGTGTTTGGCACCATTTTTTTTGGTATTGTGTACTTCGCCGACAAACGGCTGTTGATGCGTCCTGATGGTTTGCCATAAAGAAGTATAAAAGGCCCGACTCATTTTTCCACCCCACAATTGCCCGGGCTTTTTTCCGACAATTTCAGCTACCGAAAAACCTGTCCGCCGTTCAAGGGCAGAGCTTGCATACACCACTTTGGAATCCGTATCAGTGAGCAGGAGTCCTCCAGGGAACGTATTGAGTGTTTCGGTCAGTGTGGCGTGAGACATAGAAAGAGGGTTGTTTTTTCATCATACCATGCCCTCTTTCCCAAAGAAAAAAGCGGTTTGGATCATGTCCTACACCGCCATCGCTCATTCTTCTTCAGGCAGACGAGTTGGCCGAGGAGCGAGGTGTCGCCACGCCAAGACACTCTTCTTCAAGTAGCCCAGTGTTTCCGTTTTGAACACTTTCCCTTTCCCTTTGATCCACGTAAAGAACTCCTGCCACGGAAAAGCCTCGAAGGAAGTTGCCGTGATTCCATAGAGACGACGGTACTCGGCTACCAGATGAGCCAAGCGACGTGACTGCGAGGCTCCGCCGTTGTAGGCGGCCGTAGGGAAGAGCGCCCCGACTCGTTCATCCTCCACAAAGGCTTGTCGTACCCAACTGGGCACTCCCCGCGATGAGAGTTCAAGATCGATGAGCAAAGCCGCTGCCTTGGCGCTATTCTGAAAGCTCTCCGCCCCACGACGAAAGGAAGGATCAAGCGCAGCAGTGTCATAAACCGACCGCACCATGTTGTACGTCCCACCAAATTGATGGGTCTTGTTATTGGTGAACTGGTAGGCGCCACAAGCCGCTGCTACCGAGCAGATATAGCGGTAAGCGTCGAGACCATTTATGACGAACTCGACCAACACTGCATCCATGACGTGTTCATCTTCCACATAGAGCAACTTGGGCAGCAACCGGATACAGCCCCGATCCCGATCTTTGAGAAGACAGGGGTCAGTCTGCTCAATCACGAGGAGGTTCAGCAGGATTTCCGGCGTGATAACATCAGCCACCAACCGATCAGGGTAGGTCTTTGAGTACACGCGCTTCTCCCGTAGCTCAAGAAGAACGTCTTGCAGAACATCAAGAACGTATTTCTTGCCTGCTGCGACGAATTCCTCATTGACCAGATACGGCGGCGTAGCCAAATACACTATTGATTCCGCTTCGCGAATCATGGCGTGCACATCACGAGAACGAAACGCCGCAGGTACTGAAAGGTGTTTGGCAGCGTAGACCCAAAGCGTGCGATCACCCAAGACGACTTCAAACAACATCTTGTTGAACGTCTGACCCTTGATTCGCGTCACTTTGTAGGGTGGTTCATGCTTGGTCAGTACGATTGGCTGAAATGTACTGTCACCAACGAGCGGCATGGCAAGCTTGATGGTATGAAACACGCCATCGATGGGATCATGGGCAACGACTACGAACTCTCGCAGAATTACCTTGCCTTTCTTTCCCTTCGTTCCTTCTGTCAAACTCTCGAAAATTCCGAGGATTGTTCCTTCGGCTATTGCCCGTGCTTCCCGAAGCTTTTCACATAGTTCCTTTTGCTTCACGAAACGTTCACACGAAGGCAACTGATACGACTTTTCAGGAACGACCGTCTCGGCCCACCCTTGTCCCGCTGCAAACAACACAGCTATGAGTACTAGAAAGAACTTCATGGACGTCTCCTTGTTGGTTGATGGTCCAGTGATGCCTCAAACGTACCACGTGAAAAGACAAAAGAAAAGAAGCATCTTGACGATGCTTCTTACTGTTTAGAACTCCCAGATCACTTCCGTACACGATCCCGTCTCCGGGTACCAGCCGAGTGCGGCGCGTCCCGGCCCTTCATGGGTCAAAATCCCGTGCATCTGCTCGAGTGGGTCACCATGAGAAACTACAATAACCTTTTTTCCACTGTGCGCTTTTGATAGTTCTCGCAAAAAATCACCTAGACGACCATGGACATGCAAAAAACTCTCCATGCCATCTGCGACATCAGGTGACAGACGCATTTCCGGTTCCGGATATTTCTCCAAAAGTTCTTCTCGCGAACGCCCATTAAATCGTCCCATTCCCACCTCCCAGAGTCGATCATCTATCTCAACAAAGAGACCGGTGGCACGCGCAATAATATCCGCCGTTTCTCTCGCACGTAAGATAGGCGAACTATACAGGACATCCGCTCCCACCGTCGCCAGATACTGCGCAGTGGCTTGTGCTTGTTCTCTCCCCTTTTCGGTCAACGAGTATTCTTTTTTCACCGGAGCAGAGTTCAAAATATGACGGACATTATTTTCTGCCTCACCGTGCCGCACCAGATAGAATGTTATTTTTTCTGCCATAGCTTTAATGGATCAAATCGTAGATATCCACTCCGGCCGCCACGATAAAAAGGAGCGCTGTCGAGCCCACTACTTTCACCGCAAAAAAAACAAGCTCTTCATCCCAGCCGCGTTTCTTTTTGTATTTCTCCCGGTATTTTTTTGGTAAACGATGGATCATTTTTTGTTTTACTGTTTTATGGCGTTATGGTCTCATAGTCATGAACAATAGAGCAATGAAACTCTACATTTTCTCCGGTGCACTGATACCCATAAGCGAAAGTGTTTCCGCGAGCACTTTTTGCACCGCGAGCACAAGCTGCAAACGAGCGGCGGTCATTTCTTTGGCTTCTGTATCAATCACTCGACAGACATCGTAGAACGAATGGAACTTATCGGAAAGCTTCATAGCATACTGAGGCAACTTGTGCACCGAGAAATCCTGTGCCACCGTCTCAACAAGCTCAGGGAAAAACATCAGCTCCCGAATAAGCTCGCGTTCCTTGGGATGTGTCAAAAGCGATACATCACCACCGGTCACAGAGACACCTTCTTCCTCGGCCTTTCGCAAAATGCTACACAGTCTCGCATGTGCATACTGGACATAGTAGACCGGATTTTTTTGCGAGCGCTCTTCGGCGAGGCCAAGATCAAAATTCATGTGTGTTTCCGGCGCATACATGAGAAAGAAAAATCGCGCCACATCATGACCAACCGTCTCAATGAGCTCATCGATTGTTACTACGTTCCCGGCCCGCTTACTCATCCGCACTTCCACACCATCTTTCACTACTTTCACGAGCTGAACCAATGTAAAATGGATTTCTCCAGTAAACCCAAGCGCCCGAGCGACAGACTCAAAACGTTTCGTATAGCCATGATGATCAGCACCAAACGTTTCAAGAATTATCTTTACGCCACTTTCGATATACCCCAGGATATGTCCGCAATCCGTAGCAAAATATGTATACGCACCATCTTGCTTCACCAGCACCCGATCTTTATCATCACCAAAATCAGTCGTCCGCATCCACAGCGTTCCTTCTTCTGTTGTATAACTCAGTCCTTTCTCTTCGAGAATCTTGAGCGCTCGCTCAACAAGACCCTTCTCAACAACATCCTTCTTTTCCGAAGTCCACACATCAAAATGAATCTGCATCTTCTCTCCTGTTGACTTCTTGATCATGTTTTCTAGGACTTCTTTGGCTGCCCACTCGCCCGTTTCCCGGACATCTTTCTGCTGATTGTTCGCTGCTAACTGCTCGATGTATTCCCCTCCATACACCGCTTCAGCATCTTTGAGAACACTGTGGCCAAGTTTCATCACCTGCTCACCAGCATCGTTGACGTAGTATTCATTTGTGACAGAATAACCAGACTTCCGAAGTACTCGTGTCACACTATCCGCATAAAATCCTCCTCGACCATTCCCAACTGTCAGTGGTCCCGTCGGATTGGCCGAAATAAACTCATTGTTCACGTTGATACCCTGACCGAACGTGCTCGCACCATATTTCTCTCCTTCTTTCAAAATCCGCTCTACCGCGGCAGAAATTTCTTTCTGCGAAAGATAGAAATTGATATATCCAGGGGCTGCTACTTCTACTTTTTGAAATTCATCTGCAGCAAGTTTTGTTTTCAATAGCTCTGCAATCTCCAGCGGACTCTTCTTAGCGAGCTTGGACAACGCTAATGCCACGTTCGTAGTGTATTCACCGAACTGATCATCCTTCGGCCGCTCTACACTGATAAGAGGCAGCACAAAATCAGGGAGTATCCCCTGTTTCTGGAGCTCCTGTAACGCCGCACCAATTTTATTCTGAAGTACCTGCTTCATATCCGGTAGTGAAACTTCGAACACTCATTGCCTAAAAAAAACTCCTTCCGACAACTCTCATAACAATCACGCTGCATTCCTTTTTCAACTATACCATTCCGATAGGAACTTTCGAAGTTCTACTACCGGACATGTTCCTTAGCATAGCCGAACTAAGCCAAAAAGGGAAGGTTCGGACAAAAAAAGAAAAAGACCGGACATCCACACGGGAGCCGGCCATTGTCAGTTTACTTGGATCAGTACTCGATCCAAAACCCACTGCGTTCGGAAGAAGCTGTCCGTCCATCGACAAGCGTGAGCTCGCTCATGGCGGAAACGTAGAACCGCTGCCCCTCGTCACGCGGACCGCTCTGCAAAGCAATGCGGTCACCAGCCGACAGGCCTCGCAGAGCACATTCCCACAGCCTGGTCTCAGAAGTCGCCCGATACCCGAACTGCTGCACGAAGAACGTGATGGTCGCGTTCGGGAGCTGCTGAGACGAACCCGGTGCAAAGGGGTAGTCTACCACGAACAGACTGTCGCCGGCTGAGACCAACTCCGGCGTCTTGAGCGGCTCATAGTCGATGACGTCAGTTCTTGGAATGAGCGATCCGGCAGGTACCTGCCGGAGCTCGCACACTTTGGCTCCAAACGGAACGCCATCATCCCCGCCGCCACCGCAGGCAACGAGAAAAATGAGGCCGAGTGCAGCCAGAGTGGCACGCAGAGTAAAAAAGTTCTTGGTCATGTGTCTCTCCTTGAGACAGTTAAGGGACTGGGTGTTTTCGTCTCCCATACGGGAGTGAGTTCACCCCCATAGATTGACTCTCATGTATACAATAAAAAAAGCATCCTGTAAAGGGTGCTTTTATTCTCCTTCAGTCCTAGAACGCTTCCTAGACAGACTCCGTTGAAAGAGCAATTTTTTTCTTGAACACGTTCTGATTTTTTGGCAACACCTTGCCCTTGCGCCGTTTCACCTGTTCGTCTTCCGAGAGAGCGGCGATGGCTTGGCATTCAGCACCGCAGCAGCCCGCAAAGGTTTCCTTGCAAGAAGCGCACTGTATAAACAAGAGATTGCACTCCAGGTTCTCGCAATTGGTGTAGTCATCACAAATAGCCTGACACTGGTAGCAGTGAGCCAGGATATCATCGGTAATGCGTTCACCGAGGCGTTCATCAAAGACAAAGTTCTTCCCCTTGAATTTTGAGGGCAGTCCCTCGCGTTCAATCTGGTGCTTGTAGTCAATAATCCCCCCGTGGAGCTGATAGACATTCTGAAACCCGTGGTGCTTCAGGTATGAGCTCGCCTTCTCACATCGGATACCGCCCGTACAGTAGAGGAGTACCTTTTTATCTTCCTTCCCTTTGAGTGCCTCTTTGGCTAGAGGCAATTCCTCACGAAAGGTGTAGGCGTTCGGTGTCAACGCATGTTCAAAGTGCCCAATGGCTGATTCGTAGTTATTGCGCATATCGACCACCACGGTATCGGGCTCTTCCAACAGGGAATTGAACTCCCGAGCCGAAAGATGCGTCCCCACATTGGTCACATCGTACTCCCCTGTTACCAGTCCATCGGCGACAATTTGTTTTTTTACCTTGATCGTCAATTTCCAAAACGCATCATCTTGTTGCTCGACACCGACTTTGAAAGGTACGTTCTTGAACGCTGACCGAGCGTACAAAAGTTTCTGAAAGCGCTCAAAATTTGGTTCCGGTACGCTCATCTGGGCATTGATCCCCTCGCTCGCCACATAGATACGCCCGAGACATCCGAGCGCCTGCCACTCGGCATAGAGCTCATTGCGCAGCGCCTCTGGGTCACTGATATGAACGTAGCGATAAAAAGAAATCACCCGCCGTGAAAACGACTCCTCCGCTAAATGCTTGAGAGCCTCTTCCTTGGAAACATGGTTACGGAGCTGGTGGGGGGTGTTTATCATACCCGGTAGTAGAACTTTGACAATGGATTCTATCGCCCAAATACGTGCACTTCGCCAAAAAGAGTATTGGTCAAAGTTTCACTACCGGGCATAGATTCATTGTATCGTACCTGAAAAAAAACAAAAAGTGAAGTGCACCATTCGACACACTCAGGATATGTGCGGAGTAAAGAAAAAACCCGCCAGCAACTACCCGAGGGTAGTAAAGCTTGGCGGGCGGGCTGCCGGTACCCACTTGGGGCGCGGCAGCTGTGAAGTTGTGCAACGAATAGTTCTCGTTGCGACGGAGTGGAGGCCTACTGAGCGTTCATGCGCTGGGCGTGGCTCACGCGCTTGGCGAGCCAGCCACCCTGCGCGAGCCGACGTTTGCCGCCAGCCGCACGGAGCACTTCTTCCAGCGACTCGTCGTAGTAGCCGTAGTGTTCGATCTTCCCGGAGTAGCGGTTGATGAGCGCCCAGTACGAGAAGTACTGACCGTCGTCCGTCTCCTCCGTGAAAGATGGGATTTCCACGGCGTAGAGCACCAGCCAATCGCCGGCGCCTTCGCTCACGTCGACGACCATGATGCGCCGGTCTCGCCCTGCGCGCGTGGCTTTGAGGTTGACATCGAACCGCTGCGCACCCACGAACAGGAACTGCTTGTCGGGGAAGTAGTGATCGACGTCGTCATATGCCGAAATCAGGCGGAGGGGCGTGCCGTCCAACAAGACGCCCGCCAGATAGTCGAAGTCAGGCGACGCTTCGTTGTAGAGCACCTGCCCATCCTCGACCACCGTGATCCGGTAGCCGCCCTCGTCCGTGCCAACGATCCGATCGATCACCGACCGATTGAACAGTGCGGGCGCCGCCCAGTAGGCTTGGGAAACCTCCTCGGCCGTGGCAAGCAGCGGTTTGCTCTCGTAGGAGCCACCACCACAGGCGGCGAGGAAAACAGCGGCGAAAAATGCCGCAATGGCATTGCGAAAGCTCATGTCTTACTCCAATCGGGTTGGGGATTTTGTCGGGTACTGCCTTCAAGAGATGGCTCTTGAAGAAATAGGATGACAGAAAAATAGAATTCTGTCAAGAGAACGTGAGTAACCTAAAGTAAAAACCCGCCAGCAACTACTCGAGGGTAGTAAAGCTTGGCGGGCGGGCTGCCGGTACCCACTTGGGGCGCGGCAGTGTTGGGACGTTGTCAGCCTTCGCAGGTCTGTCTGGTCTCATCTTCGAGACCGAAGCGCCCATAGGCCTCGGGGAGGGTAAATTCCTCGAGATGACAATCATCCCCTTCACCGACCTTAAGGACGAGCACCGGCTGACCATTAGTCCCTTCCTTGATCTGATGGAAGGTGTAGACAACCCTGTCCGTCCCTTGGAGATGGATGCAACCATCCTGTGTCTGGGTTGTGTGAATGGTGTCCGGCGCGACATATGACTTCCAGCGCAGATCCATATCACCCACCGAAACATAGGCGTTGAGACCTGTTTCGTGTTCACGAAAGTACAGCCCTCGGATGTTGTTTGCACGAAAAAGCACCTTCAAGCTTCTCCTGGGCTCCTCCTCCAAAGAAAAACCCAGTATCCAGGCAATAAATGCAGTGATCATCTTGATCCCCTCGGTTGATGGCCTTTGGCCATGTTAAATGTCTGGTGCCGACACGGTCGACTTTTTATTATACTCCTTTTTCAGAGAAAAGTCAATAGGACGAAGAAAAAGCTTGCTTATACAAGCCAAATATGGGACAGTAGGGGTACAGTTATGACTACTATTGCCACCAATAAACGAGCCGGGTTTGACTATGCCCTCGAAGGCCGCTTCGAGGCTGGTTTGGTATTGACTGGCGCTGAGGTCAAATCGGTCAAAACCGGCCATGCTAGCCTGAAAGGCGCCTATGTCACCGTCCATGGCAATGAACTCTACCTGACGAACGCCCTCATCCCCCGCTATGCCCATGCCCACCGTGATACCAAGCACGAAGACAGCAGGCCACGAAAGCTTCTTTTACGCAAACGAGAAATCGGCTCTCTCATCGGAAAATATCGTACGGAAGGCTTGACTTTAGTCCCGATTCGGTTGTATACTAAGAAGCAACTTGTGAAGCTTGAGTTTGCTATTGGCAAGGGTAAGAAGGAATATGATCGCCGTGCCGATATCGGTAAGCGTGAAGCCAAGCGTCGCATCGAGCGAGCCATGCGAGGATAAGAAAAAAGCACACTGAGTATGGAGTCAATTTTCGGTGTTATCGCTCTCATTTCAATTGTTCTTTTTTTCATCTCCCTAGGAACTGATATGTTTGATGGACTTCTCATGGATTTGCTTCCTCGAAAGTTTCTGGAAGGTCTGCGATGGATGCTCGGTATAGTTGCACTCGTGAGTACGGTAGTCTACATCATCGTCAGTTTGAAAAATTGAACATTGGGATTTGTTTGGAAATTGTGAATTGTGAATTGGAAATTTGAAGAATGTTTTTTTATAAAGTGTCGCAGCCTAGACTATCGCTACTCGTTACAACAAGAAAAGGTTTGTTGCAGTGACTATGGGGTTGTTTAGACTCGACAGGTTGTACTTTCAAAATACGCAAGCCGACCTTGAGAACATGGTCGTAAATCTCGTTCTCACGATGATAAATGCAAACTTCATCACAAAGACCAAGAATGCAATCGCGCAAGCTTTTGCCCCTTCTTTCAGTCTTGCGCTCGCCTAATTACTGGCGACGCCATCAGCATCCTGATTCTCGGTAGGGAGAGGCTGGTGTCATAACATCGAGACGTGACGAAAGTATTTCTTTTTCTTTTACTTTCCAATCGTATTGCAAAAGAACGACTCGCTTGAGGATTTTGTCTTCCTTCTACCTCTCGCCCGTACACAAGGCCGACTACGCTTGTAGACTATTTTGGAAAAACTTCTCTGGACATGGGTGCAATTCCCATCAACTCCACATAAACCAAGCGTTTGAGCTTGTAGGTGGTCGCTTCTGAGCGAAAGAAATGTGTATCTTTTCTCAGGGACTACCAGCTACAAGCTACACGCTACTAGTTTTTACAAGATGAGACGAAGACGACACAATCGCCCCAAGCCAAAAGTCCAGATAAAAGAGCACTCTCGTATCAACGAGAAGATTCTCGTCCCTCAGGTGATGGTCATCGACATCAACGGGGAGAATCGTGGTGTGATGGATACGGCTGCCGCTATTGCTCTGGCTCAAGAACAAGAAGCGGACTTGGTGGAAGTATCTCCCCTGGCCAAGCCTCCCGTCTGCAAGATTACCGACTACGGAAAACTGCAGTACAAGGCCGCCAAGCAGGAACAGCAGCAAAAGGCCAAGCAGAAGAAAGTCGAAACCAAGGGCATCCGGCTCGGCTTCCGTACCGACACCCACGATCTGCTCTTCAAGAAAACCCAGGCGGAGAAATTTCTCACCAAGGGCAACAAAGTAAAGGTAGAAATCGTACTCCGTGGTCGTGAGAAGGCCATGCAGGAAAAAGCCCGGGAGAATATCGTTGCCTTTATTAAAAACATCGCTGTCCCCCATCGTTTCGAAGAAGAGGTCAAACGCGGGCCCATGGGATTCAATGCCCTCATCGTTCCCGAATAATTCACAGAGATAACACTATGCCAAAGCTCAAAACCAGAAAATCAGTCGTCAAGAAAGTGAAAATCACCGGGAGCGGAAAACTGAAGACTCGCGCCACTGGTCAAAACCACTACAACTCACGCAATACCGGTGACCAGACTCGCTCCAAACGACAAGACAACGACGTGTATAAAGCGGTAGCCAAAAATATCAAAGCCTCTCTCCCTTACTCATTTTAATCGATGGGAAGCGCAGCATCTGTAGCCGTAATTCATCCTTCACTGCAAGCATATGACCAGAGTCAAGCGTGGCGTCATGACCAAAAAGCGCCACAAGAACGTATTGAAAGCCGCCAAAGGTTTTCGTTGGGGACGCAAGAATCTTTTTACAAAAGCAAAGGAAGCCGTCATCAAGGCCGGTAAGTATGCCCGCCGTGACCGCCGTGCCAAGAAGCGCACCTTCCGTGGACTCTGGATCACTCGATTGAATACCGCTCTCCGCTTAAACGGTATGCGCTACAGTGACTTCATTGCTCTCGAAAACAAGAAATCCATCGCCCTCGACCGCAAGGTGCTGTCGCAGCTCGCCATGGAGAACCCTGAAACATTCAAAACTTTTATTGAATCGGTTCGCTAAAAAGAAGACTCTCTACAAAAAAACCGCTCTTACCGAGCGGTTTTTGTTTTTCTCACAAAGATAATGACCACTGATGCAAGTAACACTCCTAGGCCATCAATCAAAACATCGGAAAATCGAGCTCCTCGGAGAGGAACGAAAAACTGATGAAGTTCATCCGTCATCCCATACATGAGCGCAAAGGCCATAGAGAGCCCCAAGACTGCAAGAACAGATTCTCGCCGAAAGGAGAGTTCAAAGAAACGAAAAGAAAGTATGGTCAGGAGGGCATATTCAAAAACATGAGCACCTTTTCGTTCAATAAAGTACCAGATCGGCGGCGGACCTGCCGTCTCTTTCCCGGGCAACATCGAAAAACTGAAGATAACCGCCATCCAAACGAGGAGTAGACAAAAAACACCGCTTCGAGATGACCACAGAGAACGAAGGGAAGACAGTAGCATACATCAATCGTTTTTCTTACGATCTCCGAATTCCTCAATCAAATGAAAAAGGGCATAGAATGGCAACCAGAGCCAGACTGTTTTTTTCAAAAAATTGTCTATGGAGGAGTTCAAATTCATAGCGCATGTTATGAGGGATTGGTGCAGTGATCACTTATTTCGTAGACCACGTCTTTTTTCTCCACCACAATCTTCCAGCCTTCTTTTTCTGCCACCGCCTTCAAATTCTGATTAGGATTAAAGGCAATGGGATGATCTACCAGATGAAGAAAACTGATATCTGATTCGGTGTCGCCAATACCGTACGAATCTTTAAGAGAAAGCTTGTGCTCATAGAGATACTGTTCGACGAGACTCCCCTTGTTTTTCGACGGTTCAAAGGATGCTTCACCAGTATAGCGTCCATTCTTATCAATCGCATAGACACTCCCAAAAGCGCCGTCGAATTTGAGATACTGACGGTTGTACTCCTCCACCACTTCTACCGGGGATCCGGAAATAACCAGGAGATGATACCCTTCGGTACGAAGTTGTTTGATAAGTCGCTCCGCATAAATATAGGTGCGCTTGGCATGAAACGGAATCAGGAGCTTACTCGCCTTGAGCACCGCTTCTTCCGAACAACCCTTGATATGCTCGGAATACAGTTTGACGAGCGCTTTGCGATAGTCTTCATACGTCCCCTCGTGTTTCAACCAGTTGGCATAGATATCCGCCAACTGATCACGCGCCTCTCGCGGAAACACCTTCATCCACGTCAGCTCATTGATCAGTTCAAAGTGGAGATTCTTGCGAAAAATAGTGCCGTCAATATCGAAAATGGCGATCTTGGTTTTCTTTTTGGCTGTCATAAGTGATGGTATGTCTCTTTACTTTTTTCTGCCTTCCTTCATTGTACCTCTTATCTGATAGAGAGCAATGCCCGTGGCGACCGCCACATTGAGCGAGTTCTTTTTTCCTCGCATCGGAATCTCCAGGATCACATCGCACTGTTGTAGGATTTTTTTCTCCACCCCACCCACTTCATTCCCGACAATGACCGCGACATTCTTCTTTGGATGATACTTTTGGTACTCGATACTGGCTTCGTGTTGCTCAAGGGCGACGATATCATACCCCTCTTTTTTCAAGCGATTGATAAGACGAGGCAGTGACGCCACCCCTCTCCACGAAACGGATTCTTCGGCACCGAGCGCTGTTTTTCGCAGCGCCCTGTCAGCATCGGTCAAATAGAGGGCGTCTTTTTTGGGTGGTCGCGGAGTATAGCCGGACAGAATAATCTCTTCTACCCCGGCTCCATCAGCCGTCCGAAACATTGACCCGACATTGTGGGCACTCCTGATATCATGCAGGATGAGGAGACAGTGCCATTCCGTATTCTTATTCATATTTCTGAAACAAGACCTTCCCAGTCTCCCAGACTTCCGGAGCATTTTTTTGTACCTTCATCCAGTACCACCATTCACCACCCCACAGGTAAATATCATGAAAGCCCACTTGTCGTGCGTAATCGACATTTTCACGAAGTCTCTCTGCACTCATCGTCCGATACTGTTCTTCGAGCGGCACATTGGCTATCCAGCCACTCGCCCATGGCTCTGCCTGGAGCTCAATGACTGAAAAATGCTGTTGTTCCGTAAACAATCGCACCATCTTTTCTTTGAACCGAAAGAAGTTCGGGCCGATAGGATACTCGAAGTACCCGCCTGCCTTGGGACTATAAATATCTCGATAGAGCGTTGTTCCAAATTCATCTCCCCGAGCAGCCGCATGAATCCAAAGGGAAAGCTCTCCACTGTCAGTGAGGAGCACCGGTCGAGTCGTATCCAATCGCTTTACCAAGGCCACCTCCTCTTCGAGGAGTGCCACTTCAAAAGGCGGACAAATACCGAAGCGGAGAAACGGCTCATTCTCAACCTGCCACTTGGTGATGGCTGTATGCTCTCGATAACGAGTCACTGTCGTCTCAATAAAGGGAAGGATCGCCTCGCGACGAGCCACGGCATTATCTCCGACCCACGCCGGAATATGGCACTCCGGCCAACGTGGCACCTTGATACCAACCGTCAAAATCACGTCGACACCCCGTTTGGCAGCCTCCTCCAGTTGCCAGTCTACCTCGGAAAAATCATACGTTCCTTGTTTTTGTTCAACCAAATCCCAATAGACCGGCAGGCGCATTTTTTTCACGCCCACCTCATCGAGGAGCGCCAGGTACGTCTCCCGGGCATTCAGTCCAAGCGCCTCGGCATATCGTGAAGAAAAAGTCATCCCCAAACTCACATCCTCTCTCGGTGCCGGAGCGGGCATATTGAAGTAGGCAAACAACAAAAGCGCTATGAGAATCAATACAAGAAAAAACGCCGCGACTCCTTTTACAAAACGCTTCATATGGACACACTTAATAAAGTAACGAGACTCCACTCTTCATGGCTGCCACAAAAAGACCGAGACCAATAATGACGACCGCCACCGCCTTTTGAAACCAATCCCAGAAATGAAGTCGCTCACCAAATACCGCCGGAAAGCGGAGAGCGAGTGGAAACGCCATAATCAGAAGAAAAACATACTGCATGCCGGAAAGAGCCTGCACAAAAGAAACCGATCCAATCGATATGGCATACGATACCAAAAAGGTGGCTACCCCGGCAGTCACCTTATTCAGAACAAAAAGCACCGTGGTACCAAACGCACGTTCTGAGCGATGATGAAACCCCCGAAACTGGGCGAGTATCTGCTCACGAAAAACCGGTATCAAAAGAAGCGATACACCGGCCACAAACATGCCGATCCGTGACCACACAATTCCACTGACAAATGCTACGTCCACATCAGTATACCCCTGCTTGAGTAAAAGCAGGGATGTCCCCATGAGTATACCGGCGAAAAACACGTACCGAGAAATATGTTCCCCTCGCCGCAACGGAAGATCAAAAGAAATGAGTAGTCCTCCAAGAATGAGAAGGAGAAGCGCTCCAACATATGAAAAACTCAAGACAAACTCCCCGGCCATACCAGGAAGGAATACCGCCAAAAACGTTACCAACGAAACCACCGTCCCTACGAGTGGCGTCACCCGAGAGACCTCGTGTTGTTTGACTGCTGTATAGAGAGCGACCAGCCCATAGACAAACGCTGCACCCGACAGCAAAAAAATAGCGGTCGTTTTCACATCAAGGAACTGTGCGCCAAACGGGATGAATCCAAGCGCAAACAGACTGAAAAGGGAAACAAAAAAAGCATACACGGCCGGAGTCGGTATACGATCAGACAAGAGATATTTGTCAAAAGCGGCTGAGACCGCATTAAAAAAATACCCAAGAAGCGCTATAAGCACCCAAATCATACGGGAGACTATTTATGTATTTCTCTTTGTATTATACCCGAAAACACCAGGTTCGTCTCCCGAAAAGAAGCGTGGTCAGTTTTTGACAATTTTTTGATAGTACATATCTACGTCAGCAATCCATTTCCTCACACTCTCCGGACTGTGTGTCGCGCAGCTGGAACCACACTTCCAGATAATCATATTCTTTGGCTCGCTTGTTTTTCGCAGCTCAACCAACTGAGCAATACGGTTTCCTACCGCCCGCACCGCCTCTTCCGGACTTCCGAAACAGCCGTGTCCCATAGCCACTCCCCGAGCACCTGCACCCTTGAAGCCCCAGTAGTTGAAACAGTCTTTCCCCGCAGCGTCCACCGGCACACGCTTTCCCCAATTGCTTTCTTTCTTGGCGATACCGACAATAAGAGCTGCTACCTCACGATCATATTCTGCAATAGTCGGTGCCATCACCTCCAATGGATACCCGCTGGTCAAAGTAACAATGAGGTCACTAAGCGCCTGGTCTCCCGGCACCTCGCTGGGCACAACCGCTGCCGTCTTTACTATCGGTTCCGTACAGGGTTCTTCTTCATCACTCAGCGTCTTGTCTCCCACCAAATCAGAGAAAAATGTGAAATCCCGCTGCCAACGACACAGTTCAAGCGGATTCACAGATACAACGGTCTGTTCAGACTCGGGAGAAGAAGTTGCTTTTTCATCTGGAGCCGTCACTACTGGCAAGGCCGGGAAGGTACCAAAAGCACCCAAGAAAAGTATGGTAAAACTCGAAAAGGCCTTCCTTGCAAAAAGGGGCCGAAAGTGCCAAGAATGCTTCAGTTGTGATAGTCCTCGCTGTGGCCTACCTCCCCAGAAATCACCCATAGAGTACCCGTTCACATCATACAGTCAACCGACATGCAGACCCTCCGGAACGGGGAGAAATTCATTAAGAACGTACTGTCGATTCTAGCAAATTTCCGCCTCTTTGTCAATGAAAAAAGCCACTTTATTCCTAAAAAATGGCTTATTTAAAGTAATATTAGTATATCGAGATCACTCTCTAAACAGCTACTCGTCGTTCAACTGAGAAAAGTACATGTCCACATCAGCAATCCACTTTTTGACACTCTCCCGACTGTGCCCCTGGCAACTAAATCCGCACTTCCAGACGATCATTTTTTCCGGGGTATCCAATTTTTCAGAACGAATCAATTTGTTCAACCTCCCAGCAACCGTTTCGACCGCATCTTTTCGGCTATTGAAACAGGTGTGTCCACCAGAGCCCATCATGCGACGTACTCCTCGATAGCCCCAATAATTGTAACAGTCCTGCCCATCAAGAACCGGGATGCGCTTCCCCCAGTTACTCTCCTTCTTGGCGATACCCACCAAAAAAGCAGCTGTCAGCCGGTCTTGTTCAAAAATAAAAGGGAGCATAGCTTCGATAGGATAGCCCTTGACCATATCCCTGATACTCTCTTCGTATCGCTCCTTGGTGACCTGCCCAAAATATTCAAAAAATACGTCCTGATCCGGTACATACTCTTCGCTCGGTGATACTGCTACCACAGCCGCGGGCGATACTTCGGAAGATGACCCTCTGACCGAAGTCTCTATCATCTCTGAACGAGCAAAAACACCAGGGCCAAAGGCATGTTCGATAAACGCCATACTGACCATCCCAAAAGCAATGCCTCCCACGATGGCACCGTAGAGCATCTTGTGCGGAGCAAATGTCGGCAATACATGACCAAAGAGAGACCGCACCTGTTTCACATAGACACCGATACGCTCAAAAGAACGTCCTGCCATATCACGCACTGTCGACTCCGCTTTTTTTGGCACACGGGAGAACTGGTCACTTCGTACACCATCAAGACCTCTTCCTGCCGGCTGTTTGATATTCCTTGGCAGAACAACGTCCAAACGAGTTGCCTGAAGACGAGGTGTACCGCCCACCTTGCGAGACACAGAAATATCGAGACTCGGATTTTGTTTTCTTGCCCGTTCTTCGAGAGATGAGCGCAAAGAATAGCTATTCATGTTTTTTTTGAAGCGTCGCATTCGTAAAACACCCTCCTGTTTACCCTCTTAGTATATCATGATTTTTTTGGCGAAGCCACAGAAAAAGAACCACTCCTACCGCAATCATTGCTCCCGAATACAGCTGTCCCGAGGTCCATATACCCCACCATACTGAGGCCCCCATATCCGGTTCTCGAAAAAACTCCAGGAAAAAACGAATGCTTCCATAGCCTATCAAAAAAAGAGCACTGCTCCCACCACGAAACAAACGCTTTGTAAAAAACAAGAGAAAAAGAAATAACAGTATCCCCTCACCAAAAGCCTCATACAAAGCGGACGGGTGGCGGAGCACTCCCAAAGGGGCAGCCTCGACAAAAAACATCCCCCACGGTCTTTCGGTTACGCGACCATAGAGCTCTTGGTTGAGAAAATTCCCTATGCGACCAAAAAAAAGTGCTATCGGAAGTGCCACAACCAAGCGATCAGCTATATCCCAAAAGAGGAGCTTCTTTTTCCGAACAAACACAAGGAGAATTATCAGCGCACCCATCAGCCCACCATGAAAGCTCATGCCCGATAGACCAATCCATGCTCCGGTCGAAAGATCAACGGGCCAAAAGACCTGTTCGGGAAAGCGCCAGAGAACACTGGGTTGGTACAACAAAAAATATCCCAGGTGCCCACCCAGAAAAGCACCAAGAAACAGCGCCAAAAAAAGATCGTACCACAAGGCCACGTTTCCCGGATATCGCTCCTGTCGCATCCTCCACAAAAACAGTCCGAACGCTCCGAAAAATCCCAAGAGCCAAAAAAGCGCGTAGAAACGTACAGAAAAAAAACCGACCGTAAAAGCGATCGGGTCCAGGTATTCCGGAATGTGTTGCCAGAAAAAGCTCATACAGTTCACAGCACGTCCGCTCTTTAGGCCAGAAAAGCCTTATAGCTTTCTGCTTTTCACCTACTTGTTATATTCTTTCAGCTGGTCACGGAATTCAATGCCGTAAATTTCAAACAGGGCCATAAACAAAGCAATGATGATGGGACCGATAATAAAACCCGGCAAACCAAAGAGGGAAAGACCTCCTATGGTTGCAAAAAAGACCATGAGCGGATGCATCTGCGTATCTTTTCCTACGAGCTTCGGACGAAGAATATTATCAATGAGTGATATGACCCCGGCACCGATACCGAGTACAAATGCTCCCTGCCACACATCTCCCAAAGCAAGCAGGATGAGCCCTGCGGGCAACCATACGATAGCTGTTCCAAACGAAGGTACCACGGAAAGAATAATCATAACGATCCCCCAAATAGCCGGGGAAGGCACGCCCGCTATCCAAAAAGCCACGCCGCCAATCAGCCCCTGTATGGCGCCAATAACCAATGTTCCCTTGAGTGTTGCCCGACTGATGGAAATAAATTTCTGAATCAGGAGCTCGTCATGTTCGTTCTTGAGTGGTGAGAGCTGCATCAGTCCACGGAGCGTCTGCTTGCCATCAATCAAGAAATAGAACAACGTGAAGAACATGATAAATACCCAGAAGACAAAATGCGCTACCCCCTGATACGCAGTCTGCAGTACACTGAGGGCGTTTTGGCTCAAATTTTTCACCTCAGCCACCAACCGCTCTTGATCAAAAGCGACCGTATCTACAAACACACCGGCATATGGGGCGTCTTGAATAGCCGTCAGAGTTCGCTCGACAGTAGCCTGCAACGTCGATTCTTGCGTAACGGCTGTGTACAGATTACTTGCCTCATTGATAGCCAAACTCAAGACGAGAAAGAGTGGCGTCACAATAATCACGATCACCAGTAGACAGGTAAGGAAGGCACTCAGCCCTCGATGTCCCCGAAATACACCCTCAAACCAGTGATAGGGACGCTTGAACAGCGCTGTCAAAATAGCGGCCGCTACGATGGCCGTCAAAAATGGCTGAAAGATAAAGAAGACCGAAACCCCGACGGCTAAAAACAGTAAGAAGAAGAAAGTGACATTGAGTGATTTGAGCTGCATATGGTTGGTATATTCTTACTAAAAGCTATTTCTAGTATACTCTTTCGCGTCATTTTTCGAAAATTGGGTGAAGATTGGCTCCCCGAGCAAAATCTGGGCATTGACGAGTAGCGTTGCCTGTCCAGCAATCACCACCTTCTTATGAGGTGGCCGCACTGCCAGTGTGAGACCGTATGTTTTCAAAAAATACTCTTTGATGTCTGCTCGCGTCGTGTATCCGGAGGGAAGCGCAAAAGGCCGAAATGTCTGTGTGCTACTCGAAAAATACTTCTCATGATTTTCATGCAGGAATACCCTGACCCGCGCGTGCGCCCAATCGTGTTCCTCGCTCACTTTTTTCTGCTTTTTCTTTATTTGTAATTCTTGCGCTCCTTTTTCTTTGAAATACACACAGCGACTGCGGAGCATACAGGCCTGACACTTGGGTCGCGCTACACAGAGGGCGCTGCCGAAATCCATCAGCGCCGCGTTCATCTCACGTTTTTGTAGAAAAAATTTGTCCTCCCAAAATTCCTCATCGGTCACCAGGTGTTTCCCTCCGAAAAAGAACCGCCCGATCACTCGCTTCAGATTGGTATCCCAGGCCAGATGATTTTCTCCGTAGGCAAAACTCATAATAGCTGCGGCCGTATAGGGCCCGACACCGGGAAGCGTCTGGAGGAGTTTCGTATCACGAGGAAAAACGCCATCATAGTCTGCCACTATCACCTGAGCAGCTTTCAACATGTTGCGACCACGAGCATAGTAACCGAGCCCCTGATAATATGAGAGGAATTCTTCCCAGGAAGCACTCGCCAACATATCCACCGTAGGAAAACGCTTAAGAAAACGATTGTAATACTCAATCACTCGTACCACCTGTGTCTGCTGCAGCATAATCTCCGACACCCACACTTCGTACGCCGTCATGTTTTTTTTACGCCACGGCAATTCCACTCGGCCGGCCTTGTGAAAAAAGTCGGCCAGTTGTTTCTCAAAAAATCGTATTTTTTCTTTGCGTATTGACATAGTATTCCCGTCATTGTACCCTTTCCCCACAGTCGAGACAAGAGGTCTCACATCGTTCTTTCACCGGAGCATGACATGGAACCGTATAGCTTTACCTCTCCGCACTCTCTGGCGCTGAGCTATGAAAAAGAGGGATTCCTCATAGGACTCGGGGAGTTCGCATTGCCATTCACCAACACGCCGCCCATGCCGCCAATCGTACTGCCAAGCAACTTCTTGGCCGTTCTAAAGATTGTCGAGCATGAAGGTGATCCGCAGGGCGGCATCTATAAGTCCATCCACACGACGAGCTATAACGGCTGGTATGAAGTCAATGTGCTTCCATATGACATTGAATTGCTCCTTCGTGGAAAACGTCGTGTTGGACAAGATACGGACACGAGAATCAGTGGCACACTCCGAGAGCTCGGGTTCTTGATAGGCACTGGTGAAACTGCCACTTATCACGAGACCGGACCAGCCATCATGACTTACTCGCTGTTGCTGACGGCAGTCTTTCGCTGATCACCCCTCCCCCCAAGCAGACAGCACCATCATAAAAGACGGCAAACTGACCTTCGGCCACACCGAGGTCTTTTTCTTTTAGATGCACTTGCACTTCCTTCTCACCTTGATACTGCACGCTCGCTGCATACATCTTGGCCCCATGACGAATCTTGGCTGAGAGACTAGTTTTTTCTGGCCGCTTCCCAAGAATCCAGTTGATGGAGCTCACTGTAAATGTATCACGCGCCGAACGCTCATGGTGTGCCCCGTGAGAAATAAACACCTCATTGGTACGTGCATCTTTCTTGACCACATACCAGGGACCACCCGGTAATTTAATGCCCCGACGCTGACCAACGGTAAAATACCAAAAGCCATCATGCTCTCCCAAAACCTTCCCTGTCTCGTATTCGATCAGTGTCCCAGACTTTTTTCCCAGATGATATTCGAGAAACTGGTCGAAAGGAATCTTCCCCAAGAAACAAATACCCTGACTGTCTTTGCGCTTGGCGTTTGGCAGCTCATATTTTTCCGCCAGTTTCCGTACATCGCTTTTTTCCAACCTCCCAATCGGGAAAAGTGCCTTACTGACCTGCCCCTGTGATAACTGCGAGAGAAAATAGGTCTGGTCTTTGATAGGGTCGGGTGACAGACAAAGTTCTGTTCTCCCATCACGTTCTTCCGTCCAAGCGTAGTGCCCGGTGGCAATCTTCTCAAATCGCCCCGGGTACTGCGTTTCCAAAAAATCATAGAACGCACCGAACTTGATGCGGGCGTTGCAGAGCATATCCGGATTGGGCGTACGACCCTCTTTTACCTCATTGACCGTATACGCCACTACCCGTTCCCAGTATTCTTTCTGAAACGGCACCACCTCAAGCGGCACACCCGCCTGTGCACACACCGCTTGCACGTACGACAAATCCTCCTCCCACGGACAATCGCCCAAGTATGCGAGTTCATCTTCCAACCAAATTTTCAGGTAAAAGGCCGTCAGTTCGTGTCCTTCGTCTTTGAGGAGACGGAGCGCCACCGAACTATCCACCCCACCCGAGACCAATACTGCTATGTTCATATACTTGAAGTATCCCTTACGATACGCTTTTTCGAAAGAATTGCCAAGAGTCACCCCGCTGATTGACTAAATATCTCTATTTGATAGGCTATCTGCAATCCCCGATTCTGTGGGATTGACCCTCTTTGACAACCTAACCGCTCGGAAGGAGCGTTCATCATGGAACAAATCATCGGTGGCATCTCTATGCACCTCCCCATTATTCTCGGTGCCGGCGCTGCTAAGGCGCCTCCGCACCTCGTCCCGTATCTGCGGCGCGATGTCTCAGTCGGAGCCGTCGTGACTGGTTCCTATACGCTCAAACAGCGTGACGGCAACCAAGGAACTTTGTCCTGGCCCAATGACTGGACTGACTTCATTGAATCTAGGTTCGGTCTCAATTCTTTTGGCATGCCAAACTCCGGTTTCGTGACGGCGTTGCAACAATTGGACAAACTCACCAAGCTACAGCCACACGTCATTAGTGTGGCTGGATTTTCGATAGAGGAGTACATCACCCTTGTAAGGCTGGCCAATCATTCCCCGTATGTCTCCGGTATTGAACTCAATCTCGGTTGTCCCAATACCGGCGGACTTCCATTTGCCTACGATCTCGAGGCAACCGGAGCTCTCCTGAAAAACCTCCGTCAGCTTGGTCGTCAACTGAAACCGATTTGGGTCAAACTGTCCCCATACGTAACGAGTGAAGAGCTCGCTCTGATGGCCAGCAATCACCCAGATATCGACTTCTCGGAAGTGCCAACGATTTCTGGTCGTTTCCTACAGCGCATGCTCTTGGTGATAGATTTGTGCGACGATGTCGTCTCGGCCGTTGTGTTCTCGAACACACTACCGAACTGTCGCAAGTTTGGCACCGACGACAAGCCAGTGACGACACCCTTCGACGGCAAAGCTGGACTCTCTGGTCCTATCCTGAAGCCTATTGCCATCAAGCTGGTCCGGCAAGCCCGTTCATCTCTCTCTTCGTCAATCGACGTTATCGGCTGCGGCGGCATCCTTACCGGTGATGACGCTGTCGACTACTTCGAAGCTGGGGCGAGGGCTGTTCAGTGCACCTCTGGACCTGCTTGGCACAGCAATGGTCCACGTTTCTTCAATGATCTCATCGTGGAAAGCGAACGCCTCCAACAGTACCTGATGGGTCAACGCTACATCAGGAATGGCAACTGAACCCCAACCGCTCAAAGGAGCACATCATGCAAACTCTGACTCTCCATCATCCCGACGACTGTCACCTCCACCTCCGCGACGGCATCGCCCTCGAAGCGGTCGTCGGCTACACGGCAGCCCAGTTCGACCGGGCCATCATCATGCCCAACCTGAAGCCGGCGGTGACCACTACGGCCATGGCTCTCGCCTACCGAGAACGTATCTTGGCCGCGCTTCCACCCGGAAGCACTTTCGAGCCATTGATGACACTCTACCTGACGAGCAACACCTCACCTGATGAAATCCGTCGGGCCAAAGCTGCTGGGATCATCGCTTGCAAGCTCTACCCAGCCGGCGCTACAACCAATAGCGCGGCCGGCGTCGGTGATGTCCGGGAAATCTACCCTGTGCTTGAAGTAATGCAGGAAGTCGGCATGGTGCTCTGCGTCCATGGCGAAGTGACCGACCCCCTGGTCGACATCTTTGATCGCGAGGCGGCGTTCATCGAGCAGGTGATGATTCCACTCCGGCGTGACTTCCCAGCACTCAAGGTGGTGTTCGAACACATCACCACCAAAGAGGCAGTAGACTACGTCTGGGATGGCGGCCGCGGTATCGCTGCCACCATCACTGCTCATCACTTGCTCTACAACCGAAACGCCCTGTTCCTCAGTCCGAGCGGTGCGACCGGCCTCTATCCCCACAACTTCTGCCTGCCGGTACTCAAACGTGAAGTCCACCGCCAAGCACTACTCGGCGCAGCCACCTCTGGCAACCCGAGGTTCTTTCTCGGCACAGACAGCGCTCCGCACGCGGCTCAGCTCAAAGATGCCATGCCGAGTTGCGCTGGGTGCTTCACCGCTCCGGTCGCACTCGAGCTCTATGCCATGGCCTTTGAGCAAGCCGGCGAGCTCGGCAGACTGGATGACTTCGCCAGCGCCTTCGGCGCGGACTTCTATGGATTGCCCCGCAACACTGATCTGGTGACACTCGAACGTCAATCCTGGTGCATTCCAGGTGCACTTCCCTATGGCGAGGGGACCATCCAGCCCTTCATGGGAGGCGTGGCCATTCCCTGGAGGTTCGTCCAAAACTGACACTTCCGTCCAACGTGACTTTTCCCGGCGCACACTGTGCGACCGGGCTTTTTTTATCCAAAAAAAGAATTACGTAACAAGTTACGTAATTCTTTTCACTCCCCCTCACCAATATGCTTGTTACATTTTTGGAATCGCGACGACGATTTCCTCGGCGATATCTGGATACTTTTTCAAAAATGCTGCCGTAATTGCCTCTACCTCACTCGCCGCATGACAGTCCATAAGTTCGATACGGAGTTCCTTGGCCAGCGGAAAATGATTGATATAGGCCTGGTAGTGCTTTTTCATCAGTTCAAAACTTTTGGTCTCACCCCAGGTGGCCTCAAATAATGTAGTGTGCGCCACCGCCGACTCAATCCGCTCGCGTACGGTCACTTGTTTCGCTTCGTCAAAGAGCCAGGGATTACCAAAAATCGCCCGCCCAAACATCACACCATCTGCCCCCGTCTCAGCAATTTTTTTCCGAGCATCAGTCATATCGCGGACGTCACCGTTGCCGATGATGAGCGTACCGCTCCCCTGCGCGATTTCAACAGCTCTTTTCACACGTTCCCACCTCGCCGGTACCAGAGACATTTCTTTTTTTGTCCGGGCATGAAGCGTAATGACCGCCGGTTTCATCGCCAGTAATTTCGGTAGCCACTCTTCCAAAGCATCTTCATTGAAACCCAAACGAGTTTTGACGGAAATAGGGAGCTCTCGACCAGCAGCAATGGAACCTTCCCGGGCAGCGAGAATGAGTTGCTGCGCGAGCAATGGATCCTTCATACAGGCCGCCCCGGCACCCTGTTTCATGACGTTTTTATCCGGACACCCCATGTTGATATCGATTCCATCAAAGCCGAGTTCCGTCACCAACTGAGCAGCCTCTCTCATTTTTTCCGGATGCGATGTGAACAGTTGTGCGACAATGGGCCGCTCTGCTTCCGAATACTTGAGATCTCGTATCAACGCCTCGCGCCCCTTCGGGTGACACAATCCATCGGCCGACACAAACTCCGTCCAGAATACGGTTGGCTTGCTGTGCTTCACAATGTGCGCACGAAAAACAGCGTCTGTGACATTCGCCAGAGGTGCCAAGACAAAAAATGGTTTTTTTAGTTGCCCCCAAAATCCCAGGAATGGTTTCATAGTAGAAGTATAACTGACCTAGTGTAGGATATTTTTACAAAAAAAGAAACCCCTGGTACGCACCGAGATTCTCGGATCGTATAAGAGGTTCTACCACGGCAACACCATGTCTGTTGGGTCAAAAGACAATCGCTTCAGGCGTTTCATCACTTCGACAGGCCAATAGCTGAGTTCTCCTGCTTCTTTATCGCGAAGAGAAACGAGGAAATTTCTTCCGTTCCCAGCATAGTTAGGCCGAATGGTTACCAGGGTATAGCTCGACTCCTGGTGCCACGGCAAGGACACTGATAGACAGCAACCGAACCGGATAATAGCCGCATTCCCGTCATTCATCTGACGAAATACGAGTGCTTCACCACTCTGCCAAATTTCTTCATCTAGCTGAGCAATCGAGAGCCACTGCCACTCTCTCGAGCGCCAGCGATAAAGACATACCTCATGCACACCGAGCTCCTGAAGCAGGAAGCCCGGGCTCTGTAAGAGCGCGCTCAGGGCATCCCTGTCATTCATTTGAATTCTCCAAGTTACGGGTCTCTCACTTGTATCAAAATCGAATCCAATTGACAAGTTTTTCCCTCTCTGGTATTCTAAATCAGACAAATTTAGTCCGAATTATTCCCGGTAGTAGAACTTTGACCGGGCACTCGCAAAACAACCCTCTCAGCTAAGCTCTCAGTAAGCCAGAGATTAACCAATATTCAACAATTTTAAAAAGGATTGTCAAAGTTTCACTTGCGGGTATGAAAATTTCCAAAAAATCCTACTACGGGCTGCGCGCCGTATTGGCCCTTGCTCAAGCCACAAAGCCGCTCTCTATTCATGCCCTGGCAGCACAGGAGCATCTGCCGGAAGATTATCTGGAAAAAATCTTCCAGTCCCTTCGTAAGGCTGACCTGGTAACCGCCAAAAAAGGAGTGAGTGGTGGCTACGCGCTCTCCCGACCAGCCACCCACATGACCGTTTGGGAAATCCAAACCGTGCTCGATGGACCCATGAAACTATCGGCGCCGCTCTCCAAAGGAGTTCTCCCCTGCTTTCAGCCCAGTCACTGCCAAACGAGCGAGGTCTGGCGCACCCTCGAAACGGAAATCGAAAAATCTCTTTCTCAAATCACGCTGCAAAGTCTCATCCCAAAAAATACGTCCCATCAATCCTAACCTATGCTCACGCTCAAGAATCTCTCCGTTGCCATCGATAAGAAAAAAATTCTCCATGATATTTCGTTTACTTTTGCACCCGGAAAAACCTATGCCATCATGGGGCCAAACGGTTCTGGAAAATCCACACTGGCATCGGCCATCATGGGACATCCGAGCCTGACGCTCTCGAGAAGCGCCAAAATTCTCGATGGCTCCAAAAACCTGAAGAATCTTTCTCCAGACAAACGCTCTCATCTCGGTGTGTTTCTTTCTTTTCAAGCACCGCTCGAAATTCCTGGCGTGACTATTTTTGATCTTCTCCGTATCGCTCTTGAAAAAAAGATGGATCCCGTATCACTTCATCGACAAGTGCAGGCGTACGCCAAAGAACTCCACATCAAAGATGAACTCCTCAAACGCTCCCTCAACGTTGGATTTTCCGGCGGTGAAAAAAAGAAACTGGAAGCATTGCAGGCGGTCATGCTCGCGCCACGCTTTGCTCTTTTTGATGAAATCGATACCGGTGTTGATGTCGATGCCCTCAAAACCATCGCTACTTTTTTGAAAAAACACCTCCCCAAAGAGACGACGCTTATTTTCATCACCCACTCGACCAGGCTCCTCAAGTATGTCTCTCCGGATGCGGTACTCGTTTTGAAAGAAGGCCGCCTCGTCACATCAGGCGATGCCACTTTGGCAACTCTCATCGAACAGAAAGGCTTTGAAGCCCTGTAGTTTCTCACTGTTATGAAAAAAAATCCAAACGACGCACTTGATCTCGATGACTATAAATTTGGCTTTTCTATGCCGGAACGTTCCGTGCACAAAACCAAGACCGGTATCAGTGAGCAAGTGGTGCGTGAAATCTCCCTCGTCAAAGACGAATCCGCCTGGATGCGTGATTTTCGTTTGCGCAGTTACGAAATTTTTACCAAAAAGCCGTTGCCCTCCTGGGGAGCCAATCTCTTTCCGATTGATTTTGATGCCATTACCTATTACCTCAAGGCTACTGACCGACAAGCCAATTCTTGGGAAGATTTGCCACAGGAAATCAAAGACACCTATGACAAAATCGGCGTGCCGGAAGCAGAGAAGAAGTTTTTAGCCGGAGTATCGGCCCAGTATGAATCCGAGGTTGTCTACGAAAGCGTCAGTCGTGAGCTTGACCGTTTGGGGGTCATTTTCTGCGACATGGACACGGCTGTCAAAAAATATCCGAAGTTGGTCAAAGAATATTTTGGCACCCTTATCCCTCCACAGGACAATAAGTTTGCCGCCCTCAACTCTGCTGTCTGGTCCGGCGGATCATTTGTCTATGTCCCCAAAGGTGTGCGCGTGGATCTGCCGCTCCAGGCCTATTTCCGTATCAATGCTGAAGCTTTTGGTCAGTTTGAACGCACCCTGATCATCGCCGAGGAAGGAAGTTATGTGCACTACATCGAAGGCTGCACCGCTCCCATCTATACCACTTCCTCGCTCCACTCTGCTGTCGTGGAAATCTTTGTCAAAAAGAATGCCCGTGTCCGCTACACCACTGTTCAAAACTGGAGTAAAAATATCTACAATCTCGTGACCAAACGTGCCCGAGCAGAAGAAAACGCCGTCATGGAATGGATTGACTGCAATATTGGGAGCGGTGTCACTATGAAATACCCGGCCGTCTACCTGGCAGGACGTGGTGCGAGAGGCGAAGTCCTCTCCATCGCCTATGCCGGTCGTGATCAGCACCAAGATGCCGGTGCCAAGATGGTACACCTCGCAAGCGACACCACATCGCGTGTTATCTCCAAATCCATTGCCAAAGATGGCGGCCGGACCTCGTATCGCGGTCTGGTACATATAGCAACGGGAGCCAAGAATGCCAAGGCGTCCGTTGTCTGTGACGCGCTCCTCCTCGATGACCAGTCTCGCTCCGACACCTATCCAACGATGCGTATCAACGAAGAAAGTGCCGAACTCGTTCACGAAGCAACAGTGGAACGTATTGGGGAAGAAAAACTTTTTTACTTGACTTCGCGTGGCATCACGAAGGGTGACGCCGAAGGACTCTTGGTCAACGGCTTCATCGATCCGGTCGTCAAAGAAATTCCTCTTGAATATTCCATCGAACTCAATCGTCTCATAAGTCATGAAATGAAGGGCTCCATCGGATAACAATCACTCCTTATGATGACATTCCAAGATATTTCCAATGATACCAAGTCACTCTACCGCTTGCAGGAAAACGAGCAGGTTGTGTTTTTCATGCTCAATCGCAGTGATACGCTCACCTTTGAGCTCCTCGGAAATGGCGCAGCAGCACATATCTTTGCTTTTTTTGTTGGCACCGGTACAGAGCAATGCCAACTACATATTTCGCAAAAACACCTCGCACCCAAGACCGTTTCACGAGTTCTCGTCAAAAGCATCCTCCATGAAGAGAGTGTGTTTTCTTACCGAGGGACACTGCACATCGCGCCAGAAGCCGTTCTCTCTGATGCTTCTCAAGAAAATCGTAATCTTCTCCTCTCGCCCTTGGCCAAAGCTTTTTCCAAACCCGCCCTCGAAATACTGACGAGTAATGTCCGCTGTCATCACGCCGCCACTACGAGCCCGCTCAACAAAGATGCACTCTTTTTTGCTACTGCTCGCGGCCTCTCTCCGACACAGGCAACGAAGCTCCTCATTGACGGTTTCCTTGCTTCCTCTGTCGAAACACTCGGCGAACTCGTTACTTCTCAGGAAAAAGAAAAAGTGGTAGCCTTGTTAGGACTCACTCGCTAACCTTCCTTCCCCTGTATGGAGAGCACTTCTGTCAAAAAAAACTTCCCCATTTTTATCAAGCACCCAGAACTCGTCTATCTTGATTCTGCTGCCACAGCCCTCAAGCCGGCTTCTGTTATCGCTGCCGTGACGAACTATTATGAAAATATCAGTTCCAATATTGCTCGCGGCATCTATCCCCTAGCAGAACAGGCCACCACTGCCTTTGAACAGTCGAGGCAAACCGTCGCCACCTTCCTTGGCGCAGAGCAACCAGAAGAAATTATCTTCACTGCCGGCACGACCGCGTCTCTCAATCTCGCAGCCACTTTCATCGCATCGCGTCTCACTCGAGGAGACAACCTCATTATTACCGCTGCCGAACATCATTCCAATCTCCTCCCTTGGAAAGAATTAGCAAAAACCTCTCAGGTGGAACTACGTATTCTTCCAATTGAGAGTGATGGACGCCTCACACTTGAATCACTCAACTCTCTGGTTGATGCTCGCACCAAAGGCATGATCTTTTCTGCTGTATCCAATGTGCTTGGCATCATGAATCCCGTCGCGGAACTTATCACCCGCGCCAAAAAGATCAATCCCGATGTTCTCACCGTTGTTGATGCTGCCCAAGCGGTCGGGCACTTCCCTGTGCATGTCGGCACATGGGATGCTGACTTCGTTGCCTTTTCCGGACACAAATTGTTTGGTCCCACCGGCATCGGTGTCCTCTATGGGAAATATGCGCTCCTCACCACCTTCTCTCCGGTCGCCTTTGGTGGTGGCATGGTGCTTGATGCCTGCGCCAAAGAAACGATCTACAAGGATGTGCCCGCCCGCTTTGAAGCCGGCACTCCTCACATTGCTGGCGCCATCGGCCTGGGAGCTGCTATCACCTTTATTGAATCCATTGGATTGACCGCTATCCGCAGTCATGAACAAAATCTCATCGCCTACACCCTGCGCCGTCTCACAGAAGAGTTTGGTGATACCCTGCGTATCATAGGCTCTCTCGATCCGGAACAGAGAAGCGGTATCATCTCTTTTGTCGTAGAAGGAATTCATCCGCATGATGTCGCTCATCTGTTAGGTGAAAAAAACATCTGTGTCCGTGCCGGTCTCCAGTGTGCTGCTCCGCTCCATGAGACCCTACATCTCCCTGCTACCACTCGTCTCAGCCTCTCCGTCTACAACACGGAGGATGATATCGAAAAGCTCATTGCCGGCCTGAAAGAAATTCGTACTCTTTTCTCCCTCGTATGAGCGATATCTACCAGGACATCATCCTCGACCACTACCGCAATCCCCGCTGTCACGGTACCCTTGACCACCCTACCCATCGGGCCAAGGCGCTCAATGCCAGTTGCGGCGACAAGCTTCAAATGGACATCGTCGTCAAAAATGATATCATTGAAGAGGTGCGATTTTCCGGGGTCGGTTGCGCCATCTCTCAGGCCTCAGCTTCTCTCCTTACTGAGTCCGTAACAGGGAAGTCGGTTGCAGCAGCCCTCGCTCTTACGCCCAAAGACGTGCTCGTACTCCTTGGTGTGACACTCTCTCCCAGTCGGATCAAGTGTGGCCTCCTGTCGCTTGAGACACTCAAGAAGACTTTGGCTTCGCCAAAATAAGTTTCAAGTATCAATTTACAATTTTCAGTAAATTTCTCAATGTTACAATGTTTCAATAATTGAAAATTGGATATTGGTTTATTGTTTGGAAATTGAAAATTGGGATTTGGAAATTACAACAGAGATATTCTCAACGATGTATTACAGCCAAATTCTCAAATACGAAAAGGTAATCATTTAACACTAAGTGTATGTCACAATGGAAAGATGAAGCCAAAGTAGCTGGTCCTATCACTCTCAAGAATGGTTGGACCGTCGAAGTTGATCACGGTGTCTGCATCGGTGCTGCCCCCTGTACGGCCATGGCTGCCAACAGCTTTGCTCTCGACGATACCGGAAAAGCCGGAATCCTCGCTACCGTTGATCAAGATGACCAAGAGACAATTTTGAACGCGGCTCGCGCCTGTCCTGTGGCTGCCATTATCATCAAAGACGAAACCGGGAAAGTTATCTTCCCAGAGTAGATTCTCGAAACTGGAATCTTGAGCGATAAGAAGCTTTCTAGAATTAAGAAAGCTTTTTATTACCAAAACCAAGATTCGAGATTCAAAATTCATGATTCACTGACCAAAATGACTGAGAAACTTCAAAACAACATTTCAGATCAAGTGCGAGTGAAACTAAAACTCGTGCTTGACCCCGAATTGGGGGTGTCAATCGTTGATTTGGGACTTATCTATGGCATCGCAGTTTCAAAAGAGGGCGTCTGTACCATTACCATGACGCTCACTACTATTGGCTGTCCGCTTTTTGGTCAGATCCAAAAGGAAATCGAAGATCGTGTCATGGAGCTTGAGGCCATCGAAGATATCGTCGTTGATCTCACCTTCGATCCGCCCTGGACCGCTGAAAAAATGACCGAGGAAGCCCGCATCCAACTCGGGCTAGATTAAGAAAAAACCACTCTGCTTGAGTGGTTTTTTTCTTATCGGTATGTTTCAAGAAGTTTTTGAAGTCGACTTTCATCAGATACTCTTTCAAAGAGCGAGTCATTCCCCTGCCGCACCAGAGTTTCATACGATGGTCGACCAGAAATCTGATACAAAATCCCGAGCGGCATACGCTCCGTATTGAAAGCAAGTTCCAAAGCTCTCATCTTGTCAGTCTTATCGTGCGCTTCATCGAGATAGTAGGTGTTTTGTTTGAACCACTGATAGGTGTTTTGCTTGTTGAAAACGACGCAGGGCTGAAACACATCTACCAAAGCATAGCCCTTGTGTTGTATGGCCGCTTTGATAATCTCTTTTGACTGCATGATATCTCCTGAAAAAACGCGCGCTACAAAGGTTGCCCCCAATGTAATCGCTGTCGCGAGCGGATTAAACGGCTCGAGCACTACACCTCCTATCTGTACCGGTGTTTTCATGCCTTTCTCCGAAGTCGGTGAAGCTTGGCCTTTGGTTAGCCCATAGACCATGTTGTTGTGGACAATACTGGTAATATCAGGATTGCGACGAATAGTATGGGTGAAATGATTGCCACCCTCACCATAGGTATCACCATCCCCACTCTCCGCAATCACCGTCAACTGAGGGTTTGTCGTCTTGATAGCGATAGCTGGTGGCAGCGCCCGACCATGCAAACCATTGAAGTAATTGACCCGGAGATAGTGCGGGGTCTTGGCCGCTTGACCGATACCGGAACAGATGACTACGTCCTGCGGAAGGATATCGAGCTCAGCCAAAGCCATTTTGACAATATTCAAAATAGGAAAATTTCCACAACCCGGGCACCAGGCCATGTCCGTCTCCTTGGGCATATCGTATAATTTTTTATCTATCATAGGAGTATGGAAAACAACTAAGGAATGAGGGCTTTTAATTTTTCTACCACTTCCTCGACAGAAAATGGATCTCCATCATACTTCAGAATCTTCTCTGAGACCTTGATGCCGTACTCCAACTTCAAAAGATCAGCGAACTGGCCACTCGCATTATTTTCCAGTACCACAATTTTCTTTTTTGCCAAAAGTTTTTTTGTCTTTATGGGTAACGGATACACCTGACAGAAGTGTAGAGCCGCCATATCTTCCCGATCAAGCAACTCGAGGGCTTCCTCTATAACTCCCCGATTGGATCCCCATACAATAATGACCGTGTCAGCGTGTGCGACATCACCAATTTCAGTCGGCAGCAGCGCTTCTTCACGAATACCCGTCATTTTCCTTAACCGTTTTTCATGCATAGCCAGCCGTACCAGAGCGCTCTCTGTAATATGAGCCGCCTCATCGTGTTCGTCGCTATCGACACCCACCAAGCCTTCGCCGAACCCCGGAATACCCCGTGGAGACACTCCTGTTTCGGTCACGACATACCGTTTATAATCACTGTTTGTTTCCACAATCTGATGTGTCCATGTTTGTTTGTGGAGATTTTTTTGAGGAAAGCTCCCAAGTGAATCCAGAATATACTGATCCGTCAGAATAAATACTGGGGACTGATATTTGTCAGCAATCAAGAAGGCCTGCTCGGCCGCCATAAAACACTCTTCGAGGGTTCCGGGAGCAAAAATAGCTCGAGGAAACTCCCCATGACCGGCATACAAAGCCAAATTCAGATCAGCTTGCTCCGTACGAGTTGGTAGACCGGTCGCCGGGCCAGGACGCTGACCAATATGAATCACTATCGGCGTCTCAATCATACCAGCCAAGCTCACCCCTTCTGTCATGAGAGAAAAGCCACCTCCGGACGTTGTCACGATGGCTCGGGCACCAGCGTACCAGGCCCCCAGTCCTTGATTGATAGCCGCAATTTCATCTTCTGCTTGATCCACAACTATTCCAAATTTTTCTGACTGCTCCGCCAAAAAAGTCAGTAGTCCCGTCCCAGGCGACATCGGGTAGGAAGAAATATAGTTACAGCCAGCTGAGAGCGCTCCCAACCCAAGCGCGGAAACACCATCAAGAAGCAGCTCATTCTTGACCGTTTCATCTCGTTTGATTTCTATCTCGATGCCGGCATCATAGGCCAAATGATGACCGAAGCCATAGCCTTTTTCAGCTGCCTCCATATTTTTCATCACCACTTCATCTCCTTTGCGAGCAAAGCGCTCACGCAAATATTCCAGAAAAATACTTTTATCAGCCGAAAGCATACCAAGAACCACTCCGACCGCCACCGTGCTGGTATAAATCGGATTACCAAGCTCGTTTGCAAACTGGGTAAAGGGAATATTCACGACTGGACAGGTGGTCACACTACACACTTTGTCACGCTCACCCAAAACAATCGTATTTTTCCCGATACGATGCTCCAAGTGCGGCAACACATCCTTATCCAAAGCAAACAACAGATCGATCCGTTTTACAAAAGAACTTCGTCGCGAACTGGTCACGCGAATTTCCGTGGAATTACTGCCCCCACGAATACGAGACATGTATTCTTTGGTAGCAAAAACATGGTACCCTTCACGCTTTAATACCTGTACGAGCAAAGCCTCAACCGTTTGCACCCCCTGTCCGGCTGCGCCGCCCAAAACAATTGAAATGTCACCTGAAAATCGTTTCATGTTTGTGTTTCTTTTGTCTCTATTATACCACAAACATCGCATCAAAGAATCAAAAAATATCAAAGAGAAACCAAGGGAAAAGAATTTTTTATCGACTGTTCCACTGTCTGAGACGAGGCTCTTGGTTCGAAAAAAGAGCTGCGTCCCGCCGTTGACTGGGGGCGAATTTTTTCGGCTCCCAAGAGCCTTGATGAGTCTGGAACATGGCGAGAAAAAGTTACTTTTTCCATGGTTTACAGACTTCTCTAAGAAAACTATTCTTTTTCCAGATCCCTCTTTACGACCTCAAACTCATTCTCAATTTCCTTCAGTCGAGCGCGGCTATCCTTGATAAGAATGGTTCCTTCTTTTATTTTTTCCAATCCCTTTTCCACATCCACCTCTTCCTGGGCATCAAACCAGGCAATGATATTTTGCACCTTCTTGAGCGAATCACTTAAATTCATCTTTGGCATAGATATTCTGTTACGTTATTTATCAAGTATCTCCGCTACAACCACTCCGAGCCTTCCCCGCGCCAACTCGATATCAAGCCTGTCCCCCGTTCGGAGAGCCGTCCCATCCCTGATAATACGGCCACCACTTTTTACCAGACTGTAGCCCAGCTTGAGTACCCGAGTCGGATCATACTGACGAAGCAAATTCTCAGCAAAGGACAATTCTTTTTTTGCCTTCTCCATACCAACAAGAAAGCCCTGCTCCAAAATTTTCTTTGCCTGAGAAAGACTCATCAGGTGTTCCCGCACAGCTCCCTGGAGGAGCAAAAGCCTTTCGGAGAGGAGCTGTTTCAATGCTTCAGCATATTTCAAAAACTCCCCCAGTTTATACAGCAATGCTTCACCGGCAGTGCCGAGCTCCGTTCTTACAAGCGTCAGTTCACGCTCCATCAGCATAGGCAGGTGCGTTTCAAAATGGCGCACCAGACCACGAGCCTCATCCCAGGGCGCGCGGAGCGTCCGCGCTGTTGCTGTTGGAGTGGACACCATTGTATCAGCGGCCAGTGCTGCCAGAGTGATGTCCTTTTCATGACCAACACCCAAAAGCGTCGGGAGAGGACACTCGGCCACTGCTCGCACGAGCGCCTCATTATTAAAGGCCTGGAGACTCTCAAAACTCCCCCCACCACGAATAAGCACCAAAATATCATACTCCTCCGCCCGTTTGGAAAAATAACGAAGCGCTTCGATAATTTCAAAAACGGCTTTTTTTCCCTCGACACTGGTCGGATAGAAACCAACGTGTAACCCCTGTGCCCCCAAGTTCATGGTGAAGTCCCCGATAGCAGCCCCCTGTTCGGAAGTGATAAGAGCAATCCGAGTGGGAAATTCCGGGAGTACTCGTTTCTTCTCCGGCGCAAACACACCTTCCGCTTCCAGCTTCAGCTTCAAAGCATCATACGCCTTCTTGAGCGCCCCCTCGCCACACAGCTCGATCATCCCTACCCGAAGTGACAGCCGACCATTGGGCTTGTAGATATCGGGCGCTCCTTCGACGATAATTTCATCTCCAATAGCCAAATCCACTCCTGAAAGCGTGTACTGATTGAGAAATATAAGACAGGGAAGCATACTCTCATCCCGACCGTCTTTGAGTGTGAAGTACACGACCCGCTCGCGTACATCGACACTTGAAACTTCTCCCTGCACCCGGGCCGCCATGCCGGAGAGTTCAATATTGAGTCCGTCAAGAAATTCACTCACCGAAAGCGTTTTTTCTTCAGGTACTACTTGCTCTTCCTGGGACACACCTCCTAAAGCCTGGAAGAATTCATCATTCACACTTTTTTCGTTTTCTCTTTTTTTCTCACTCCTCCCACCCACACCTGCTCCCGCTATGAGAGCCAGGAGGGTCTTGCCGTACTTTCCAAATTTGGCCTCCTTGATGCCCTTCACCTGGAGCATTGCCTCTTTGGTTTCCGGCAATGCCCCGACAAGTGCTTCCAACGTAGCGTTGGATAACACGCGATACTGTTCCACGCCCTCGATACGAGCCTGGTTGTTCCGCCAATTCCGCAGTTCACTGAGAAGAGACATGATATATCTATCGTGAGGAGTTATAGAGCGAGATTGCTTCAGCTTCCGTCAACGACCGAGTATACAAGCGGACCTCATCAATTTTTCCCGTACTAAAAGTGGTACTCACGGCGTTTCTTCCCAATCGGAATTCATCTGTCGAACTGACACATGTTGTTGCTGGAATTGTACCGTTAAACGTCAGTGATTGAGCAGTCCCATCCATATACACTTTGAGACGGTTAGCATTTCCTGATTGACTGCCATCATACACCATGACCACATGGTGCCAATTCGTATCATTCGAAGCAAAATAGCCATATGGAGTAGTTGAACAATCCCCCACATTCATATAGACATTGCCATCACCAAAAAAATTAATATTAAACCGTCCACTAGATGTATCCGCGTTTCCAACGGTTACCAAATTAGAAACTGCATTGCGCTTGAACCAGCCCGATAGTGTCACATTCGCTACTCCATCGATATAATTTAGAGATCCCATTGATACCTCATCATTGACTCCATCAAAAAAGAGTCCTTGTCCTAACTTTCCAATGGTCCGTGTCGGCCCTCCTGCCAAAACACCACTCGACCCCTTACCACTCCGGTCATAGGCAGTTGTACCAACAACATCACGGCCATCAAGCGGCCAGTATCCTTTCAGCCCCGTATCAACGCCGGTCGGAGCTGTCAGCCTATACAGTTGTGCTACTTCATCGGGAGAAAGCGGACGATTGTACACTCGTACTTCATCAATTCTCGCATCAAATTGACCTCCCCCAAAACCACTCCCAATCTGTGCAGTACCTGAACCACTCGGAAAACTCGCTACCGAATCCGTTCTGACCGCATCTAACGCGCCATTAATATATATGGAGACGGTCGGTCGATTAAACGTAACAACAATATGATACCATCGACTAGCTGCCAAAACACTATTGGATAGTGAAGCAGAGCCACCGCCACCCGGAAAGAATTGAGCCGTCACGACTCCGGCTTGATTCCGGACATTCAAGGAATAAAGAAAGTTTGTATCTCCGGAAGAATGCTTGCAGAAAATATAATGCCCCCCGCCACTGGCCGGTATCGCATCCATGTATATCCAAGCCGATATCGTCAATGATGTGGTAAGTACCAGACTAGTATCCGTACCTATGCTTACGGTATCATCCGTCCCATCAAAATCCACCGCTCCCCCGATCTGTCCCGTGGTCCAGGTCGGGCCGTTGGTGAGTGTACCCGTACTGCCATTGGTGCTACTGTCAGTGGCACTCGTGCCACTGCCATCATCAAGTGGCCAATACCCAGCAAGACCCGAGTCAAGTCGCCCTACACCTTGTGGTTGAGAAACACTGGAATTTACCTCGTCTGACTTACCCGCTCCGTATAAACTCTCAATCTCCCCACTCGTCAGTGTCCGATTATACACCCGTACTTCATCCACTTTCCCGTCAAAGGGGTTGCCATTGTCTGATTCGGTGCCGACTCGTAGGGTAAGCGCGTTAGAGAGGTCGCCGATGTTGCCAATGGTACCGGTATCGGTGGCTCTCTCTGCGATGCCGTTGATGTAGATTTCTGCGTTGGTGGCAGAGTCCTGATCCCACACTATGGCGTAGTGATACCAGCCTGCTGTAGTGAAGGTACTGTTTGAGGTAAGAGAATATTCATCTGTGCCATCTGAGACTTCAAAGATGAGTTGATCGGTGGCATCGTCTATGTAGGCGAGGTAGCCGGTATCAGTAGAGACGATGCCATTTCGTTTGGCAATGACGGTATCGTCAGTGGTAAAGGAGTCGCGGTAGAACCAGCCAGAGAGGGAGAGGTCAGCAGTATCTCCAAAGTCGAGAGAAGC
>JACCDT010210697.1_pt1 | contig 92715 bp, 116 predicted proteins | sample 7446291 | NCBI WGS metagenome assembly JACCDT01 (sample SAMN15323446, study PRJNA562643) | freshwater metagenome | isolation source: river surface water | place: USA:Blue River Watershed | collected 2017-08-17 | reverse complement strand
GCTATATCTGAAATAGAATTATTAAAGTCGGCATATAGCAAACTAGCAAAAGGGGATGCATCTACATTTGCAGAAGATTTTAATAGGTCATTAGACTCATTGTTTAATATAGATAAAAGCTCACAAGAGTACATAGACCTTATTAAGCCAGCTATAGATGATGTGGTTTCCTCTACGGTGAATACTGCAGGAGAAATGGAGAGCAACAAAGGAAGAATATCTGACTTTAGAGGGACTAGAACAATGAGTGATTTATTAGACAATCTTGGCAAGTTTGCAGAAAGCGGAATGGTGCCAGCAGAAGAAATACAAGATGCACCAATAACAACAAAAGCAACTATGCGCACTGGAAAAGAAATATATAATAATATAAAGAAAAATATATATGCAAATAGAAAACCAATAGGTGCAGGTATTGCTGGATTAGCGGCAACGGCTATGGTTGTTGGGGCAGAAAGTCCAGAGATGACAAAAGAGACTTTGCCATACAAAACAAGTGATGATACACTTCCACCGATGCAATCAGAAAATGCTCAAACGTATAAGAAAAAAGAATTTAGAAATTCAACAAATATTAAAGCAAGACATTACGAGAATGGTGCTTCTTCTTCAAGAATAAGAAGAGACACTTTTGGTCAAAACAACAATGGACGAACAAATATAACAGTGAGAGATAATAGGCAAAATGACTATTGATAAAATTGAGGATTCGGAATTATTTATTCTTAATGATGTAATACTAAGAATAAATCCAACAGACATTCAGGTATTTGATCAAAGATACACAGACTCTTATAGTGCAATAAGATACAACTCTACGTACTCAGTATCATCTACATCATCATTGGCTACATATGTGGTTACGCATGTATTTGACATAGATAACGAAATAGACACAAATGACCTTATAAAAATATGCTCACAACTATCAAAATACCCATTTGTGTTTATTAAATCACAAAGGTTGGATCAGTTCGTTCCAAATATTAATAAATCTATAAATGCATACTCAATGTATGCAGTAAAGGAGTGGTCATTAAAGCATAGTTATCAGGCAAAAAATGCAGTATTTTTGACAATCGAATTAATATATTTTAATCACACTCCTTATGTAAAAGACTATAGTTTTCTAGCATATGAATCAGAGGAAGACACTGGATCTACAAGAGGTTCTACAACTAAGCAAAAAGAGGTATCACTAAAGGCTGTTCAGAATTTATTTGAGTCAAATATATTTCAAGATTATTTTAAGGCGGATATAGCTGAAAAGGTAAAAAAATATAATCTAGTAAAAGATAAAATATTTGGTTCTCAAACAACAGAAGTTATATTTGGATCTCCAGAAATTATTGCAGCTAATGGCGAAAACTCTGACAAGCCATATGAATTAATAAAAAACAATATTGAATGGTCTGGATTTGAAGATCAGGATATAACTTTGCTGTCATATGTAAATACAAATAAAACAGCAAAGAATAGTGATGAATCTGATGCATTAAATTATTGGCTTATATACAAAGACATTCCAATAACAAGTGTGGTGGATGGTAATGGTAATAGAGTGTTCAATGTACAATCAGTTACTGTGACTAGAAAAAATAATATCGCAGTAAATCATTTGCAGTCATATAGAGAGCCATTTATTCAATACATGGGCAAGATGCCAGCTGTCATGAATATAGAGATGTCTATAAACAATTCAGCGTTTGAATATTCTGACTACCAAGATACGAACATGAAACCATACGAAATATTTTCAACTGAAATAAAAAGAGCTGAAAATATCAAGATGTCTGCTGGAGTAAAATTTCCATTCAAGTCGCTAAGAATAAGAAGCTTGCTAAATGTACTTTCTGGGGCAAACTATTTTATTACAGATAATGAATCAACTATGGAATCTTCAGAAGATCAAGGTAGACAAGGTGTATCTATTAATTTTATAGAATCAGATATAACTAAATTAATAGGAAGTAATAATCTTAACTTATCGTCATTAGCCATTATAGATGTCGATGCATTCCCTGCTTTAAATATAGCTGGCGAACTTCTTATATTATATGCCGAAAATAACTCAATAAAGAAAAGTGATAAGGGAGGTATTGTATCAGACAAAATCGCAAATGAAGTTAGTGAAAAGAAGGGATATATACCTAAGCAAAACATAGAAAACGCAAATCTAGTTAGTCAGGTTTCTAATATAGTAAAGCTTTCAAATGATGAAAAAAACGCAATTCTATCTTCTGGATTGTCTTCGGAAAATTACGTAGATGTAATTGTGGCAAATGTGTTTGTTGCTACTACAAACTACTTCTCTAGTCTTGGAATAAAACAGACAACAAAAGAAACAACATACTTAGGCGCACTAATTGATATAGGTGAAAAATTAAAAAAACTAAGTAAAGTATCAAAACCTGGTTCTACTAGTAGCAAGATAGATATATCAAGTAATGAATTTATAGATATGTATGGAATGATAAACTTATCAATAGAGTCATTATTTAAAAGAAATATAAAGTCTGGAATAATAAGTGCAGATATAAATAAAGACAAATATTTTGAGATATACACAAAACTCTTAACCAAAGCTTATACGACTTTAAGCGTAAAAGGTCTCGGAAAAGATTTCAACGAGATAAAAGGAGAGGCACTTCCAGATTTAGATATATTAAATTCATTGCTCAAAAGTGGAAATGGTGAAGACTCAAGATATTTAAGGGAAAGTGACGCAAGAAAATTCTCTCCATTCTTTTTTATAAATCAAAACACATATATAGACTCAGAAGGGTTAATGGCTCTGTATTCCACAATAGAGGAATTAACAAAGGGTAAGTTAGACACATCATTTCTTTTTAATAATGACGGACAAACATTATCTGATGTTGCCAACTACGTACCGCAATTCAATGAACCAGCATTATTTAATGATACAAAAAAAGAAACACCAGTAAAAAGAAAAAGAACTGTAGCAAAAATAAAGCTAGAAGATTTATCAAAAAATACAGAGATTGCATATCAAGAATATTTATCATTTGTGGACAAAAATAAAAATAATAAAATATATTCAAACTCAATAAAAAGTTTCTCTATAACAAAAGATTTTTTATATGGAATGATGAATATAGAGTCAAGTGGTAATCCAAATGCAATAAGTGAGAATCTTAACTACTATGGATTATTTCAGCTATCAAGAGATAAATTTTCTGGAACTAAACCATTTACAATTCCATTTGATAAATGGAACGATCCAAAGGGCAACTCATATGCCGCTATGGAGTTTTGGCATTCATACATAATACCTGGACTAATTTCTAAAAGAGCAACTAGTCTAAAGTTAAATCCAAATTCTATATTTAACTTTTATATGATGCATCAACAGGGAGTTGAGGGATATTCGAAGGTTATAGAAGGATATGTAGATCCAAATAAAAGAAATAGCAGAGTTAAGGAGAGATATGATCCTCTTTCAAAAAATATACCTGGAGGATCAAAATGGGATGGAACATATAATGGCTTCATAAATATATGGAAGAATCACTTCTTTAAAAAAACAGGAACGCAAGCAGTGATATTTGGCGAGACAATAGCTGGAAGTAAGCCATCACCACAGATGGTTTCTGCTAGAGATGCTTTGCCTTTAACAAAGGGTATAGGTGCACCGCCAACAAGATTAATGTTTACTGTAAAAAAGAAAACAGAAAAATCATTTCCAAAACTAGATGACGGAGACACATTGTCTTTTGATTCTCAATACTTCGACATAGAAAATGGAGAGTATAACGGAACCAGTCTTAGGGTGATTGGCATAGACACGCCAGAATTGTATCATGCTGGAAGTGCAAATACTGGACAGAAATATTCACTTGATGCGCTAGAAAAGGCAAGGTCAATAATTTCAAAAATGAAATACCCGCTATCTATATATGGCACGACATTGGCTATTGGAAACAGGCCAGCTGTTATTATAGTGGATTCTAATGGTTCAGATTTTACATACGAAATGTTAAAAAACGGACTTGCAAAATATACAGCATTAGAGCAACTTGATTTAAAAAGTAGATCTGCAACATATAAAGCAATATATGATTCAACTCAATCAATTCTTAAACTAGATAACGATGAATCTTCAAGAGATGCAACAAGGGTCGCTGCTGGAGGAGCAGAAGCTAGGACTACATATGATATACAAGATTTGCAGAAACAAACGACTGAAGCTCTTGGTGGCGGAAATATACCAAAAAAGCAAGATATACTACAAAGATCATATGAAATAAATAAGCAAGCAAATTCAGAAATAGTACAGGACGAGATAAAAAAATCAGAAGGATATCTAACAAGAGACACAACACCATATGCTAAAGCTTCACAAATAAATACTAACGGGTCTGGAATAGAATTTAGAGAAGAAATAAATGCTCAATACAGATGCATAAGAACTGGAAATCATATAGCAAATGGATTAGACCTGGCAGTCCCAACAATAAAAGTATATGTAGTAGAAGGATTAAGAGATGATTTTATGGCGAGATATGGAATAGCTCCTCCCAGAGAAACCAATCTATACGAAGTTTCTGGAATAATAGATGCAAAAATACAAACTCCAGACTCTACTAATCCAATGTCTGTTGCCGTTCTTACTGTATTAAATCCAGGATCAATATATACAGATGTTGCAGAAATAGCCAGAAGAGGAATGTCTAATTACTACGACTACGAAGGCAACAATCTAGATCCAAATTTTGCAAGCAGAGTTGGTAAATTAAGACTTGTTACTGGCACTAGACTGAGTATAAGAATCGGATATAACAATGACCCAAATAATCTAGAAAATATATTTAATGGAGAGATAGTCGAAGTAGAAGGTGAGGATATATTATCTATAGTTGCAGAAGGATACGGCAGAGAGCTTATAGCTATTAATAAGTCAGTTGACGATGTTACTGAAGTTCAAGGGAAAAATCCTACAACTAATCTAGTAATACATGAATTGCTTCAAGCAGATGAGATATTCTCATTAGGACTAAAATCCCTTGGCAGAAATAGCGCAAACCCACTGGCAAGAAATATATTAGATAACCCAACTATAGATACTGTAGACACTAGTACAGATGATACGATGGTAAAGATTTACAGATCGGTCTACGGATGGCTGATGGACGACGATCCAAATGGTCTTTGGTTTGGAGACTGGTGGTCAACGTCTAGTGAGTTATTCACAAATATATACAGTCCAGTTATACAAAAATTAGATAATAAGTTTTCTGGCGATATCAAGCTGCTTAATATAATTAGCTTTATGGAAGACATAAATATGGAATTTGCCATATATAACTCAACAATATGGGACTCACTAAAGGAAGTTTCATATAGACATCCAGGAACATATTTAAATGTATTTAACTATAAAGAAAGAGCTACTGTTTTTTATGGAATAAAAGAACAGATGTATATTCACACAGATCCTCCATTGTCATTATTTGTCGGATCAACAGAATCATTTGAAACATACAATGAGAAAATTAATAAAATAAAACATAGGCTTATAAAACCAGCTTCAGACATGCACCTGATAACAAGCGAGCGCGATATTATCAGTAATGAAATAAAACTAAATGCTTCATTTAAAACACAGGTTGACGTAAGATATTTTGATCAGGAGCCGTCTGTAGAAAATCTAGAAACAAACTCTGGAGCAAAATTTTTCTCTGCAAAACTAGATGATAACTTAAGACCAAATGCAATAAGATCAAAAACACTATATGCAAACTCGTGCCATAATCCATTTATGGCATGGAGATATGGGACTTGTGAGCTACAGAATCAAGCTGAAATGATGTATAGTGGGCGAATAGTAATAGTTGGCAATCCCAACATGAAAGCTGGAGACTACGCATATCTAAGTGATTCATTCAGAGGTTTGAATGGCATTATAAAAATAAGGGAATGTTCACATATCATAAGTGAAAGATCTGGATACATTACCGTCATAACCCCAGGGGCTTTTATAGAGCCAAGAATATATAGATATTCAAATCTATACACAAAACTAGGACTTGCGTGGACAATTGCAGCAAATTCAGTAAAGACAGATGCAAATTCTGCATTGTTCGATACTAGAAAAATTAAATATACAACTTCTTTTATGGAAGTTTTATCAAACAAAGAACTTGCTAGACAACTGTATAGTTCCGCACTTAGTAGTGGAAGTTACGGTGCAATATCTAAGACATTAGGATTGTACGGATCAGTATTAGGCCTATCTGGAGCGACACTATATAAATCATTCCCATTTATAGTTAGTAGCGTAGCAAGAGTGTCTGCTGCTATAATTTCATCATCTGCTGGCGGTGCTATTGCTGCGACTGGAACCGCTGGATTAAGTTTAGCTAAAGATACATTAATAGCTAGATCTATATATGGAAATGGCATTTTAAGTACAATATCAAGACTAACATTGTCGGTAGTAAGTGGAGTTTCTGCTGGTATATCTAGAGGTGTTAGTGTTGCCGCAATGATAGCTGGAAGTCCATTGCTTTCCTATGGGGGCGTTATAGTAATTGGGACTGGCATATTGGCGCTATATTTATCTCAAACGCTAGACGGAATAAATCAAACAAGACAACCTCTGGTAATGTATCCATTATTAAATAATGGGATCCCGTATCAAGCTGGACTGTTTGGGTATGAAATAAACACATACGGTGAATCTTTCTCAAAGGAATTTAGCAAAACTATGGAAGATATAAAAGATATATCTAAAGCTGCAAGATCTAGATTTTTTACCACTGATTCTGAAAATGAATTAGCGCAAACAATTGCAGTTGAAAATTATTTTAATGCATTAAATAGAACATCATCTCCAAATATATTTTATAGAAATCAAAAGGAAAAAGAATGACAATAAGAGAAGAAAAGGGAACTATAGAAACCTTGTCGCCGCAAGGAAGATATTTGTATGCACAGATAAGGCTAGATGGAATAGATGCACAAGATATGGAAGGCAATACAAAGAAAATAAGGACGCATCTTGCAGGAAATGAAAAGATGCTTCCAGAAGACATTATAACGATGGCAGAGACATTAATTTTTGTAAATGTGGATTTATCGACAATTGGAATTGATATATCTAAACTAATAGGCCATACTGTCACTGTATTATACGAAGAAAATATACCAGTAAATGCAACATTGCTTTATCCAATACAGCCAAGAGTTATTCCAGCAGAAGCAATTAGGCAGGCGAGAGCAATGTCTAGTAACCCTACCAAAATAGACTCAAGAGGCAAAAGGTTTCTAGCAAAACTTGGATATCCAGCACTAGAAGTGTTAAAGGTCATAGGTGAAGAATTGGGAATATTAAATGCAGATGGCCAAGTGATAAAATATGGTAATCAGGATGTACCAGATAAGGCATCAAAAAGCGAAGTATCAAATAGGTTGGATTTATCAAGATCAGCAGAGATAGTTACATCACTTCCATCAACAGAACTAAAAAGCAAAACATGTCATATTCAAATAAAGGCGTTTAGTGCAAAATGAAAATAAAAAATTCAATAGACTCATCAACTTTTATAGAAACAGATGTAAATGCTGCAAGAATAGCATCTGGAGCAAATTCAGTAACAGCAGACAGAGACGGTGGTGTATTTATCAATGGAGCATTGTCTCTCACATCTGGTTTACAAAGCATTAGGTTTGGCCCTATATATAAATTTAATCCATTGACTGCATCATGTGTCCCATCGACACTAGTTACACCTATATCAACATTTGTTTTTGATATACCAGCAAAACACGCAATAGCAAGTGCTGCCATTGCATCTCTTATACTGTCAACATTATGATACCAAACGCAGACATATTATTTAACGACTATGGTGATATAGAAATAAGAAACGGCGACATAGCTGTTTTGAAAAACAAAATATTAATACTAAGACAAAATGTAGTAGACAGAATAAAAACATCATTTGGTGACTATAAGTTGTATAAATCCTATGGTGCTGATTTGGTCTCATTCATAGGAAAGCCACAAAGTTCATCACTAGAAGAAAAAATAACTCAAAATATAATACGAAACCTTACATTCGATAAGTTTCTAGAACAATCATCAATAGGTATAGCGATAGTAGATATAGAAGGCATCTACATTATAAAAGTAGAAGTATCTACCGATATAGCAGCAGCATACTCATTAACTACATTAAAAATAAATACAATATTCAATTCAATCAATGGTGTTATAAATGTCACTTAACACAATAAATAAAAATGTCTTAGGCTTTAATATATTGCAGAATATAAATAATAGCCTTGGTATAGATAATTCTCTTATATCTTCAAAGACGCGCCTGATGGCAGATTCGTTAGCAGAGGAAATAAATCAATATTCTCTTACTACTGAATCAATAAAAAGGTCGCTATATACTGCAACAGCAGAACTATCAGATCTTGATAAAATAGGGGCAGAAGATAATATCTATAGAAATTACTACCCATATATAGCAATCGACGATAACAATATATGTGTCATTTCTCCAAAAATTCCATCGGATGGATTTGACGACATTATAGTTGGAAGACTTATAATAAATGCTGGAGAGTCATTTGAAATAGACGGAATATATAATATAACATTTCTACAGCCAGTCGTAGTTGCATCAAAGTTTTCAGATATATCAGCCAGCATAAAAATAGAACCAATCGACTCAACAGATTCTGTAAGAATAAATAACAGTACAAGATATGAGCTATATTCAAATAATAATCCATATTTAGAAACAGTGTCGCTAAAGGTCAATGCTGATATAAATTATCCACTAGAACAGATTGATGATGATGATTTTAGAATTCTTATACAAAAAACAAAAGCATTATCAAGTAGATCTTCTCAGCAATCAATAGTAACAATGATAGGTAGCATACCATCATTAAATGGATTTAGTGTGTCTGGAATAAATGCTGGTACTGGAAATATTATTATATATATAGTTACAAAAGATATGGTTAATTTTGGATACGATAATCAAGTACAAAATATATCCAATTTTATTAATGGTCTAGTGTTCTCTGAAATACCAGGCGGCTCAAAGGTTATTGTGGCTTATCCGTACAAGTTGAATCTTAATATAGTTTACAAAAATAATAGCTCGCCAATACCAACGAATATAATAAAAGATGCAATAGTAGATTTTGTAAAAGAAAGTTATAAATACTCAGATGTACAAATATTTGACACAACAGTTATGACAAGTGCACTGCATCTTTACTCAAAAGAACTATCAGATATATCAATAACTGCAATATCAATGTTTGACACAATACTAAACGAGGAAGTTATTGGACAAAGACAATATATACAACTAGATGAAAAATCATATATAACAATATCAAGCGAAGACATAACAGAGGAATAATATAGATGATTTCTGTAAATATTAATTGCACATCTCCTGCTCCGTATATCATAGGTTCAACAATTACATTCCAATGCCTACTAAATCCACCAACGCCAGGCTTAACGTATGTATGGATAGATGGAGATGATTATTACTCTGGAACTGATCTAGATGAAATATCTATTAATATAGGCGATGGCAAATTTAATAGAAAAATATTCTTAAATATAATAGATGGAGATAAATCTTATAGTGCTAGTCTTGCGTATGTAGCCCAATATGAAGTAGAGACGGTTCAGCCAATAGTTCCAGCCGAAGACATAAAGAGGAAAACAAATAATCTAGAATTATTCAAGTGGCTTTCATATATGCCAAAATGGTCATTTGCGCGTCAAAGTCATTTATCAAATTTTTCAAAAGTAACAAATTATGCATATGGAAAATTGACGGATATTTTTTCTGGTATCTTTGGAATTAAAGCAGCCAATACAATTGGCATGAATGATACATTTGAATCTACAAGATATGAGTATAGATACTATATGCAAAAGCAGCCCAAAGAAATAAAAACAAATATGGGCATATACGAAAATATAGGACTATCTGATTATTGCTCTTTTGACTCATATCCAATAACAAATTGCTATATGCAAAATAAAGAAATATACGAATACGAATATGAGTATGATACTGACAGTAAATTTGAAAGAAGTATCTTAGATGTAGCGTCTTATTTATATATAACTTTGCGCGACAATCAAGAAAGGATAGTTGGCATTGTTGGCTTAGACAAAGATGGTAAATTAATACAAGATAGAATGCTTATTAAGCCAAGAATAAGTCATAAGACATCCAATAAGTATAAGGCAATTATAGGTATATATAGTGACGTTTCTGTAATTTTATCAACTCTATGTGTTAGTGACTCGTATGTAAATGGTATATCTTTGTATAAAAGAATAGTAGATAGAAATGGAGAATATTTTGAGCCATTCTTTAAGGTTAATGAAATAGATCCTACTGTATTAGATGTCAAGAAAATAGACAATTCTGATGTTTATAGATTTAAACTAGAAAGACCAATTGACAAATTTGTGATTACTGAAAATCTGGACATGTTATATATTAGCGATAATATATTATACTCATGCAAATTATACCTTGATACTGAATTAAATATTGACATACATCCTACTTTTAATAATAATACAATCTGTTATATATCAAATGATGATGCTACAGATGGTGAATTTATTATTTTCAACATAGATACTAGTGCAATAAGAATGTACAATAAGTCATTTCTAGCAAGTATAACAAACACGGCCAAAGAATATATTTCAAAAGACATGCAACTATCTAGTGATAAAATATACCTAGACGCAACAAAATTACCATCCTCAATATCAATCAAGAAGCAAAAAACAAACAATCTTCCATACATACTTTCGATAGAAATAGAGAACATAAAAGAAGTATTTCAGTGTGGCGTTATAGACAACAATATAGCTTCATACAAGCTCTCAGCTGACGTATATGATATATCTGTATATAATGGTGAAATATATATACACATGCTCGTAACGGCTGCAGAAATGGCATCCAAAAATAATGAATATGAGTATCACTCAAAAGTTGTAGACGATAATCTTAACATCATCAATACATTAAGTAGCAATTCTAACATAATGAAAATTATACCGCTAAGGGGTTGTTTTAAAATAAAGAATAATTCAGCTATAGTTAATAATCCAGTAGATATAATAGAGTTAAGATATGACTGAATTTGAAAAAATAGACTTAAACATAAAGTCAAATAAAAAAGCAAATCTTTCCATAAAGAATATAAATAGCAATTTCAATAAGTCACCAGTAATTCTAATAGATTCAGAGATACATATTCAGATAAATGGCAATAAGCTACGAGTAGCAGACGAAGAGTACGATCTATCAAATATGTTAATTATTGATGTAGTAAAATTATTAGACGGCTTAGGGATATATGCAAAAATCTCAAATATAAATTATGTAATGTATCCAGCTATATTATTATCAGATTTTAACTCTGAAACATTAAGGATAGAATCTATTACAAAAAGTCCAGAAAACCTATTAGAGAATGGAATCTTATACATAGAGGCTATTTACAATATTGATGAATGTATAGAGATTGAAGTAGTAAAAGTATTTGACGAAGACAGAGAGTATGACTTCATATTAAATGAAATAAAAATATATTCACCAGCAACAAAAAGAACAAAGATTATGTATAAAGAAAAATATAAAAAATACTTACTAAATGTACAATCCTCAAAAGCGATAGAAGGATACAGATTTAATAATATAAATAATTCTCTAGATTCAATAATAATTGAAAGGACAAATAGTAATGATTACGAAATCTTATAATTTAGTAATTAAAAATTCATCAAAATTTAAAGATGGAGAAAAGCAATACATAGATATAAGTAAATTAAGTAATGACTCTGAGCCACTAGAAACACTAGTAAATAATCTGTGGCATCTGAATCTAGAAAATGGAGCTTCTGAAGATTACATAGTTAATGATTCAAGAATTATTAAAATAAGCAACACGGAAGATCATATAATCATGGACTCTTATATAAGAAAGGATGGAAAAGAGTATTATGCTATAGCCGAGAGAAATGAAAATCTATCCCAAGCATATGTATATGAAAGACATAATGAGTCCATATACATATACAAGGCCTTTGATATAATCAATAAAGAAACAGCTTTTATTGAAAGTGAATTAATATCAATAGAAAATATCAATGGATCTAATAGACAAATAATTCATTCAAACATAACCAATAGTTTAAGTTTATTTAATAGCGACATGGATATATATGAAATTAGCGAACCTGTTTACTTCAATAGTACAGATTTTATAATATGCACAAAATACTTCCCAATTGGCCTACATGCAAAAATATATGGCTTTGATGAAATATCAAATTCGTATATAGATCTAAAAGATTATATTATAAAAATAATACAGCAAACTGGAGAGGTTGTTGTAAGAAAAAAAGACATATCAGCAGTAAAAATATTTTATTTTGTAAATCCTGCAATACAAGCAGGAAGCACTGATCAATTTCTTAATGATTCGAATGGCAAATATATACATCTAGCGTCTAGCGTAAATAAAGCTTATATGACATACACATTACCATCAGAAGAGCTGTATATTGATGTAGTAAACTATAATAATATAAATATATCATGTGACTTTTATCATAAATCAATAGAGTCTTCCAAGAATCTTTTTATAAATGGAAACAGAACAAATAGATTAGATTACTCATCTCAATATATAATTTCAGCATCTTCTAATATTTCAGACAACCTTGTAGAGCTTAATAGTAATTTGGATATACCAGAAAGTGTTAATGACATCAATGTAGTTGTGTTTGGATTATTTAATACTGGAGTATATAAAAAATTAGTGCCAATATCATTTGGAGTATCATCACTTCCACAAGAATATATAGATATGTGTACAAATCCTGGCATTAATTCTTTCAACACCATAGTTCATTCAGCAAATATTAATCCTCCTATATTTAACGATTTAATTGACTTTGATCTTGAAGTTGATTTATCAATAAATAATCACATTGCACTTCCAGCAGCAGCAAATCAATCAACGATATCAATAACATATTTTGATGGAACAAATACACTTCCATTTACAAATTATGAATATCAAGAACCAGACTTAATAATTTTCGACAAAGACTATATAAATTTAAACTATCAATATAGAATACAATTTACGTCATATGTATCTCCGATAGTCTCATATATAAATACAGATACAAAAAGAATAGAGCTGTTGTCGGGTGGAGATATATATTCACACTATAGCTCTCTTGAAAAATTATTTATACTATGTGATGAAATTGTCGAGATAAGATTTAAAAATGAATCAAACATAGCTACAGAAAAGTATTACGAAAATACATTAAAAATAAAAATAAAACCATCTAGAGAATACATTGAGAAAAGTCTAGATAGTTTAAAGAAACTAATAATAGGCAACTAACAAATGAGTCAACTACAATCAAATATCACACTACCAATACCAGAGTCAATTAATGGTTTTATAACAGACGCAAGTGTTACAGATATAGTTGCGTCAATAGAAAATAATTTAGATATTTTTGGAGACGCAATAGGTAACCTATATGGACAAGGCGATTACCAATATAGCCTGCCAAAATTAATAAATAGTCTGTCTCAGTCGATAGGAAGCGAGATACATGATCCAGCAATTCCATTTGGACAACAGATACAGAATGCTACGGAATCATTTGTTTTAAATGGATCAAAAGAAGCTGTATTGTCACTAAATTATGTAAATTTAGTTTCACTAGAAGGATTTGATTCTGGCAATACATCGGTAGGAACATATACTGTAACATCTGATCCAACCACAATGACAGACTTTGAGGTATTTATAGTAGATAGACTTTTATTTTTCAAGAATCCTCCATTTGCTTTCACTATAGAATACGAAGGAGTATTTCCTTCGACTGTATACGGAATACAGGGATATAAGCCAAACATAATACCAAATCCATTATCCCCTAGTTTTCAAAAACCAGTATTAACAAATTCTTCTGGAAGAATTAGAGTATCTGTCGGTAATGCAAATTATATTGACATAGCAAACTCTTTTAATAATACATACGATGTAGCTTTAGATTCTTATCTATCTCAGTTCATAGACGGCAGTGGATCAACACCATGTCCTAAAGAATATATATCTGCATATCTGATTGGCGGTACAGTCACAAAAATAAACGCTGAAAATATATATATCATTGATGAAAAAACATTTGAAATAGATACACAAGATCCAATAAATATATCTACAAGTATTATAATTATTTCAATATCAAATACTTCCATAAAACAATGGATATATTATCTTGTTAGAGAGTTGCATAATCATAAGCACGATGGAAGCGATATATCATCATCATTGTCTCATGGAAAACTAACTGGAGTAATACCATCGTCCACAAATGACGATATAAACTATTCTAAGTCAGTAATACCAAATAATGAACATGTCAACTACTTGCATAGAGAAGGATACACAGAGGACCCTGGTTCTTATAATAACGCAATGCTAGGAGATCTTCTAATATCATCAACAGATCCAGATAATTTATTTAACAACACAAATAGTGATTCGAATAAAATAATATTTGGAGAAGCAAATGGTGGGGGGCATTCTATCTACAGAGATTCTGACAAAGAATCTTTACAGTTCACTTCTGCGTCAAATGGTATAAGAATATCTTATGAATTTAATAATGGTAACAAAAAAGCAATAGCTATTTCTAATGGAGCAACAGAGCACTATATAGGAAACGATTCTATTAGCAATTCATTAGTATTGGCATCTAGCAGCGATGATATATTATTTGCAAAATACGATTCTCTTAATAATGAATATGATATGCAAAATATTATATTCAACAAAGCAACATGCTCAACTGTTTTATTTGAAGATATAGAAGTTTCCAAGGACACTAATAGTCTTGTTTTTACATCACTGAATCCACTAGCAAATATTAAAACAGCAATGCCTTTCTTGATTGTAGATAGCAATAAAGATTCTGGAATTACATTTGTAGATTTATTAAATAATAAATACGCAAATATATTTGCAGCAGCAAATGATGGTACAAAAGCAACATTGCTTGATAATAAGTTAGTTGTAAAATCAAAAGGAGATGTATTTTTCTTAAAAGACACTACTGCTATATCAAATGTTATTACTCATGACAAAGCAAAAATATATGCAGGAGATTCATTGTTTTACACTGTGGGTACAACTAAGTCTACAGATACAATAAAAAACGGAATATCTTTTGGAGAAGACCACTGGATATATATGACATCACAAGGTGTTAATCCAGGAAATATATTGGTAATAGAGGCAAATAATAAAGTAATATTTGCAAAACCAAACATAGCAATAGAAGTAGATACGCCAACATATACAGACATACATGCAAACGATATAGTCTCTCATGGAAAAATAATAGGGGATATAACAACAGAAAGCGGAATCATTGATTCATTAACAGTGAATAATGCGCTTGTATGCACAAACAATTCAACCGCGACATTTAATGGTGAAGTGTTCTTTAATGAATCAATAACATTCAATGATGATGTTGGAATAAATGTATTAAATGTAACTACTACTGGAAATTTCAATGGCCAATTAAATGCGAATAGCGCCGATATACAGTATCTTACTGGCTCTGTCTCTAACAATCTAAGAGGGCAAATATTATTCACTGCACATGCAACAAATCCAAGTTCATTTGTATGTAATGTGCCTTCAGAATTCAATGAGCAAACAAACTTCAAGGGCTTAACAGAATTTTCAAATAGCGCCGAATTTACATCAAACTTAGCAGTATCTGGATCAACGACACTTGGACAAGCATCAATATCTACGGCCACAATAGCCACAGCAAACATAGCAACAGCAACAATCGGAGTGTTAAATGTATCCACAAATGTCAACACAACAGCGAGCATAGTGTGTCAAGATATAAGAGCAAATGGTAATATTGAATGCTATGGTTTAGCAAAATTTGGACTTGGCGGGAGTAATACAGAATTTTCTTCAAATATAATTCTAGGAAATTCTGTAAAAATTACTGGTAATAATACAGAAATATCTGGAATAAAAACACCAGTATATATATACGATTACGATTCACCATCCAGTCTTATTCCAAATGAAAATAAGGGAGAGGTTGTAACAATAGAATATTTGGTAAATACTGTAAAGTCTATTGTTAGAATATCATTGCTCGAAACTCTTTATCCAGTTGGAAGTATATATATGAATGCATCAAACCAAGCAAATCCAGGCATTCCGACTGGTCCGTTTGGCTCAAGTCACTTTGGACGCTGGGAAAAATACGCAGAAGGCAGAGTAATACTTGGAGCTGGATATATGACTGACATGAATGGGGAATATAAAACATTTATACCAGGAGCAACGGGTGGTGAGTATTCGCATAGATTAGACGTAACAGAGCTACCTCCGCACTCTCACGAGTACACAAGTCTTCCAGGGAATAATAACAGAGGAAGTGGCGCAGGAAGTGTTGCGAGCAACGCAAGGCAACCTGCGCAAACTGGGCAGACTGGAGGAAATCAACCACACAACAATATTCAACCATACGTTGCTGCATCAATTTGGATAAGAACAGCATGATAATAAAGCAATACAAATCGAAGCTCAGTAATGAGCTTCAGGTGTCTAGCTTAGTCACAACAAATGATTCTAATGGATCTTTATTTTTCAGAGAAGAAGATTTAAAAATAGAAATAGAGTCTCTTGAGAATAATGATGTTATTGAATTTGAAATAGAAAGGCTTGGACTAAGAACATTTTTAACAAACACCACAAATATTATCGCAACAGACATAGAGAGCAATGGTGTATTATATTTTTATAAAGTGCAGAAACCATCAATATCTGGATACACATATGAGGTCGTAAGTGAATCTTATTCTCCTAGTGGCAACTACATATATACAAATCTACCAACAGTAGAGATATTATTTAGTAGTATATCTGGCAACAATAAATTTATTATTAACTATGAAACTGTGCCAGTATTTGTTGACAAAAGACATTTGAATTTAAAGCACATATATGAATCGGACGGAAAATATTTTGTATGTAGAATAAAAAATTCTAAAATATTAGTAACATTTTCAAAAGATATTTTAGATATAAAAAAGAAAAACTATGTATTTCAGATAGACCGCACAAGAAAATCAGATAGTGTATATTTTATAATAAATGAATTTATACATAGCGGACACATAAATAAGAATGGAGTCAATGGCATAGTTAGATATGATTATTTTCCCTATCAACATAGACTTCTAACAGAAAATATATTCACAGGCAAAATTGATTCAGAAAATAGCATCTTCTTAAATAAGAATGTAGATGTATCAAGCATTTTTTTGAAAAAAATAAATAATACATCCATAAACATAGACTTATCAAAAATATCTACACACGGTGGCAAAGTATATTTTGATCAGCTTTTAATAGAAAATATAATAGATAAAAATGATGACCTTGAAGTAGTATATGATCTATTGGATATAGACATCATAGAAAAACAAATACCAATATCAGCAATAGATGGAAATTCAAAGCTGCATACCTACGTATCTCCGACCTCGATACTATCGAATGGGATCACAACTAAGAAAGAAAAAGAATTCGGTGTAATAAAATCAAGAAATGATTTCTTAATAGATGCTGTATTTTCTTTCTCAAACATCAATATACGGCAATCTGGCAATGAGTATTCGTATGACTATTTAAATCAAAGTAATATATCATTTACTGATGGATTTGAATTACATGAATTTTACACCCAAAACATGGATGATATCGACTATTATTTAAATTCAAAACTATACAAGAGTTGTGGGGTGTTTGTTTTAGCAAAATCAAATAAAGAATTTGTTAGCTGCAAATTTAAGCCAAAAATAAAAGAAAACTTCCATGATTTCTTAGAGTATAAAATATTCTCCAATAGTATAGTTATATTAGGCAATGAAAATACAGATGTGCCAGCTGGCGTAGGAAAGATATTGATTGAAAATATATATCCACTAAACTTTTCGATTGACTATGACGATACTGATAATAGCTATTTTGTAAACATTGATATATCAAGATACGAGGAGGATATTTCGGGACTGCTAGAATCAGACCCTGATATAATTGATTTTTGTAATGTATCAGACTTAATAAAAAAAGATTACAGCTATGATAAAAACAAGATAAAATGCTTGTTTAATAAAGACTTAGAAATAAATATATCAAATAATTTATTTTTTGACGAAGCTACCAAAGCACTTCTATGTAAAATACAAAAAACAAGTGGACATAAACTATATATAAAATATGAAGATATAGCTTCTAGTTATGGAATATAGATATGAAAGAATTTATCGAATCAAGAGAAAGCTTAAAAATAATTGATATTTCAAGATCAGAAGTATTAACAATTATGTCTCCATTGTTTCAAATACAGGCTGCATTAAAACAAGCAGTAAGACTAGGAGAAGAGTGCTCTATAGCACTAGCTGAATTAAATAAATATGTAGAAGAGTATGATTCTATTATTAGAAATATATTTTCTGCAATTGAGGAAAAACATTTATACATAGAAAATTACTGTAATAATCTTACAGCAAGATCATTATCAATACCGCACAATACTGAAGGATATATTCATATATTTAATGATTCAGAAATTGATCTTAAAAATATGAGTAAATATGGTACTGGATATATACTGGAGCCTAAATAATGGCAATAAAAATATTTAAAAAATATATAAAAGAAATAAATCATAATATAACTTTAATTAAGCTAAAGGTAGACAATATATATATAGACAAAATATGCGGTATTAATAAAAATGGTGAAGAAAGATTAATAAAAAATATATCAGAAGTAGTAAATAATATTTCAGTATCTTACGAAGAAGAATTTACATTGCTTCATATATACTATGACGATCTAAATGGAACAATAAACGACGCGATATTTAATAACCTTCTTGAAACAAGAAGTTCCTATAGTAGATATAGCAAATATGGCTCAATACATGTAAAAGAAAAACTAATAAATGGAATCTTCGATATTGTCCCAATAGTAGAATACGAGAATATAGGGGATTGTCATATTTCTGCAAAATACAATATAACTCTACTAGATGAAAATAATCAGACAATCAAAGGATATGAAATATACTACCCAATATCATCAGATAGTATTCTTTATTCAGAAGAAGTTGGAAATAGATTTTATTCAAAATATGGATATATTGAAGACAAGAAGATAGATGATGAAGAGCTACTGATAAATAATAGCAATGTGCTAGTATTTGCAATACCAAAAAATGAAGACGAAAATATTTTGCTAACAAATAAGGTAATTCAGATCGTTAATATAAATGCATCTAGTTTTAAGATATCTGGTACAATTTTTATAACAAATACTGACTTCACCAAAAAACATCATACTCCAATAATAAAAACTATAGGGATGGTATTATATAAATGAATATAAACATAAATCCAATTGGATCTAAAAAGGAATTAGTGGAAAGAATAAAAGATCTTGGATCTAAAATTAACGAAGGTATCAATAGTACAAATAGTATTAATGATAGCTTATTTGATGTTATTCAGTCTGGCATAACATACTCGCAAAGCCTGACAGAAGGCTTAAAGATGATGTCCAATCAAGCACAAGACCTAATGATACTTGATGGAGATATAGCTAAAAAAGTTTCTCTACTAGATAATGTTCAATACAAAAGTTCAAATATAGATATAAATAAAAATGATTTATCAATTTCAATATCAAAGAAAAAAATAGAAAGTCTTAAAGTATCAAGCATAGACATCTTGATAAATAACAATAAGTTAGTTTTTGACAAAAAGGGATTTATTTCAAAAAACACAAATACAAGATTATCTTCGGAATATATCTTAAATGCAAAAATAGATATAGCTATGAACGAAGAAGTATTGGTGTCAGAAATTGCAATAGACTCAATAGGTAATGGAACATATAATCCCAAAATTAAATCAATAACATGCATTAGCGAAAGTGGTGCAATATATTACCCAGTAATATTAAATTCTGGACAAACATCATATCAGCTAACTAGCAGCACAGAAACTATATATATAGAGCCAACTATTGCAAAAAACATTCAGATAGAATTAATAAAAGATGACTCTTATATAGATAACGGTAAAGATGTGTATGAAATTATTTTAAAGGGAATAGATATTTTCAGTTCAAATTCAAATGACAGTGGGGAAATAATATTTGGCCCAATAAAATCTGAATCAACAATACTAAAAGCAGGAATATATTTTAAGTCTGACAGGCAAATAAGAAGCTACATCTCTCAAGATATGAAAACTTGGTATGAAGTTGGGAATATTAATTCGGTGGAAAAGATAGACAAGATACTTAATATAAATAATATAGATGTAAATTCTATAGCCACAGATATAGATTTTAAAGACATCTATATAAAAATAAATATAGAGGCATATAATCAAGAGCCAAAAAATAACTCAGTAAAACAAACAGTAAGAAGTGCTAAGTCAGATAACGGCTATATAGAAATTAGTTATGGGGAAAATGAAAAAGTCAGCAATATATTTACATCTTCTGGAGATTCATATGGTAGAGTGTTCGCAACAAATAAAGAGCTAAGTAGCATAAAGAAACCATTTGCCACTATAAATAAACAGAAGCTTTCATTAAAAGATTCTGATGCAGCAAATATATTTACTAGCTCAGTAGCAAGGATTCAATGTGATCCAGATAAGCTATATATAGATGGAAATAGCGCAATACCAACAATGTCATTCCCAGGCACTCTGATACATACCTATAGTCTATCTAGTCCAATACTGAGACAAGATTTAAGTGTCAATACAAACGAGATTTGCTGTTTAAAACTAAAAGTAAAGTCAGATACATATATATTAAGATATAATTCAAAAGAGTGGCAGATTGAATTACATAATGGCTTCTCAAGATCTATAGACAGCTTCAATTTTCTAGCAAATGAGAATGAATACATAGACATATATTCCTTGTATGGAAAGTATATAGGAAGATCAACTGCACAGCTAGTTAATGGAGAGTATATAATATCTTTATACGATATATTTTTTGAACCAATAAATGATATTAATTTTAATAAATACTATCCATTTGGCGATGTTAAAAAATACTCAATAAGTACTGGTAAAATAGTAAATAAAGACAATAATATAGAGACAGTAACTGCGTACATCCACAGAGAACAAAAAATAATTCCAAAGATATCTGTAGAAGCTACAAATAAAATAGTTTCAATAGATAGGCAATTTGCATCACAAGTGAAAAATGAGAATTTAGATGAATACGCTTTTAAATATTTTGCAAAACTAAAACACGCAAAAATAATTAAAGGCTCAGTACAAATTGATTCAAGCGATGCAGCAGTATCAAACATAAGACAAGAAGTACCATATGTAGATGGCAAGACTGAGTTTAGTCAATTTAAATATGAAAAAAGAATAATACAAAATGAATCGCTTAATATTATTTATCTTAACAATATTAATGTAGATGGGGACATTGTATTTAGTGGAGAGTATGACCTGTTTGTAAATAAAGTATATTCAGAAGAAGAATTGATATTTAGAGGAGATTATCTTGTCGATAGTAATGGAATAAAATTGCCACCAGGAATATATACATCGCTATATATAGCTACAGAAATAATCTATGAAGCAAAAAATATAAACATTGCTAGTGGATTATATTCGGTTGACTATATAAATGGAATGATATTTACTCAAAACAAAATATACGAAAATGTAAAAGTGCACTATATGCATTCGACATTATACGCAACATATATGTCTGTAAAACCAGAAAGCATAGACAACTATAGAGACACTGGTCAAAGTGTAATTATATTTGGAGAAAGCGCAGAGTATATGATAGAAACAATACCAAAAGAAATTAACAATCTGGAGTCTAAAATTTCCCCAGTTGTTAAAGATATAGAGTTGAGATATACAATATGAGCAAATATATAGAACAGGAAGCAAAAAGGATTCTAATAAAAAATGGCCAAAGTTTATCTAAAATAAATTTAGACAATAAAGTGTCTGGAATATTAGATTCAAAATTAGCCGAAATAGTGTCTCTATCGGAATCTACAGATAACAATGTAATAAATACATCAGTCAAAGCATTAAAAGATATTGGTGATATAAACGCAACTATTACAAAGATAGAAGAAATATCGGATTTTATAGAAAAGAAATTTGAATTGCTAAATAAAAAAACAAGAACATCCTTATATGAAAAAATTAAATTAGCAAAAATACTAAATAAATATACTTCAGAAGAGATACTTCTATCAAAAAATCTTCCACTGATAAAAACAAACTTTAGTGTAGATTCGACAACATTATTTGATGAAAATAAAATAATAGGACTACTAGAAGACAGTAGTGCCGAATTAACAACTATAGATACATCTGGTATATCTATATCCTCTATAGAAGTAAATAGCGGAACAAGATCTGTAAATGGTCTGTTGTTAGAACAAGGAAATAATGGATGGATAATTCCAGAAAAAGACAAAATATTTAAAAACACTGGTGATTTTAAAATAAAATGCTACTCAGAAAGCTCAAGTAAAAACTTAATTACAGTCAATATAGATATAGGCAAGGTAGCAGAAGTATCTTCGTTTAGACCTAAATTCAAGCAGCCAGAAATAATAGAAATACTTACATCAATAGATAATATTGAATTTAAAAATGAAACTGGAAAGATAGTAAGTAAAAATAGTCAATTCGTTTTTAACAAAAATACAAGATATATTAAAGTAATAATTCACAAAGAATTGTATTCATACAAAGAAAATTCAAGATACGTATATGAATCATTACTTGAGAATATATTGATATCCAATTTAACATCAAATAAAGAAACAGTATTTGAAAGTAAAGAAATCGGAATTAATTTAAATCTATCAAAAATCAGTATTGATACTTTAGATAATAATAATAACGAAGTAAATATAGATTATTTCATAAAAATAAATAACAAAGAATATGAACAAATAAGGCCATCAAGATCAAGTAAAAATATAGATGTAAAAACATATATAGATACTCAAATGAATATTGAAAATAAGTTGATAAAACTAGAAGGATTTGAAAAAGAAGAAGGAGAAGACAGTTATATAAACGAAACAGAAATACCACAAGGATTTATGATATCAAACAACATTGAAGTATTTAACGACATATATGAATGGCTTTACTTGGAGAATAAATATTCATGCTATATATTTAATTATGAAGATAAAGAGATAGATATAGGAAATAAGAAAATTCTAGTAAATGGCAAAGAATTTAGTGGGATAGTTAAACTAAAGAAGGGATTGAATAAAATAGGAGTATATAAAGAAGATTTCATAAAACTATTTAATAGAAAACTAATAAAAAAATATGAAATAAACGGAAATACAATACTAATAACTCTAAGAGATAACTCATCAGAAACAGTAGTTGATAGTATGTATCCGTACAATATAAAACTATTAATAGAAGAGAATTGTGATTTTGTGTTTAAAGAAAAACTAAAAGAAGATAAAGATTTCTGGCTAATACAGTCAGAGGAAAATAATAATTTAAAAGTAAAAATAAAAGAAAAAAGAAAAGAATTATATATTGTATATAACAATCTTTATAATCTAGTAAGCACAATCAAAATCAAAGGAATATTAAATTCCATTGATAATAAAAAAATACCAATAATAGAACAAATTACAATAAAAGGTGAGTAAGTGATAATAACAAAAAAAACAATAGATACAACACCAGATGGAAATATTAAATTATTCCAATTGCCATCAGAATATATTAGTAATTCAGTATTGGTATTTGAGGTACTCGCAAACTCAGAAATGAGATCATTGCAAGTAAATGAACTGGGAGGTGTCTATATAGAAACAATAGAAACACCTAATGATGAATCAAGACTTATAATCCTCTATGACTATAATGATACATCAATAGAAGTGACATCGACATACATAGATGGATTTAAGCCTTGGGATTCAAAAAGACTTATAGAGTTAAGTCAAAATATAGTGGCTTTACAAAAATCTGTAATTGAAATTTCAAATATTATAAAAACAAGAGTTTCAAAAGAAGAAATCCAAACAATAGTTGGGCCACTATATGATGAAATAAATGCTATTAAGAATACTATATATCAATAAATTGCAATTTATTTAATAAATAATAATAAAGCTCATTTGAAAATATATGATTATCGTCAAATGAGCATTCTTCAACATTAACAGAATAGTCAATATCTAAAAACTTATCACAAGCTGGTATTTGATATCTTGAGTCTTCTTTATGTACAGACCTGCAATAATCAATATATGTCATTATAGCTATTCTTCTAAATGAATTTTGGAAGAAAGTAGAATAACCACCCTTTGTCTTTCTGTACGCAAATTTTAATTGAATAAGAAATTTTGACAATACAAAAGGAAATATTTCGGACCAATCAGAAGATAATCTTTCTTGACTTTTCCAATCAGTAAAATAACCAGATTTAAATAAAAATGGTCTAATTACAGGATCGTGATTGCCATTACATGTAGAGTGTATTAGTTTATCTAAATTCCCATACAAAGAATATATTCTAAAACCAATAAGATTTGAGTCAAAACCATTTTTTAATAAATCATTCCAGTCTTCTTCAAGAAGTAATGGTCTAAATTCATTTCTAAAATTAAAAAAATATCTTAAAAAAGAAGATCTATTCATATAAAAAGGAATAAACTGAATACCATTTTTGGTCCGTATAAAAGGAGTATCTAAATACGGCGCATACGCAGGATCAATAGGTGGTAAATATTCAGGTATTGGCAATTTATATTTTCTAGCAAAAGAAACTAAATCTTCTCTTTCAAGCCTATATTTTTCAAGAACATTTTTTAATGATTCTATATACTCTTGTGATAAATCTAATTCAGACATAAATATTTATCCTATAGCAATTATTGTCATTATCATAATAAGAATAATACTTAATACCACAACTAATAGCAGAACCAGTAATAACTGGAATATCTAAAAGGCTATTATAATCAACCTTAAAAGACCATTCCAGTTTATCTCCACATATATGACAAGTAGTCATCAATACTTCTTCTATAGAAGAATATAAAGTTTCAGAATCAGCATCAGAATAATATAGAGGATATGTCATATTTTATGAAACTTGATGTCCATTTATAGAAATCGGTCTACAAAATCCCCAAGGAAGCTGAACTTCGTATTCGACATTTATATCGCTAAGAGAGTGTATTAAAGATAATTTTTGCTCATCATTTAAACAGCTAGAGCAATCCTCTAGCTCAATATCAAGACGATCAACCAATGAATATCTTACTTTTATTATTTTAGAATCAAGTGTCATATGGATTCTCTTTTTGCTTTTCAAAATATATCAAAAACAGTAGACAAGTAGCAGCATGGGCAAGATGAGAAAGATTAGTTTCATCATCATTTAATTCACCCTTTTTCCATGCAAACAAGTGTCTAAAGGCGGCATCATAATATCTTTCATGTGGCTCCACAAGTTTCCAATTGTCATAGCTGTACTTATTTGCACCGTACTCAAGAACCTTCACTATTTCATCAAGTGACTCAATAGGAACAAGTGAAAATCTAGGTTTGTTTTTATCAAATTTTTTACCAACATCTATACATAAATCTACCAAATCACTATGGTCAAGTTGCGGCTCTTTGTAGTTATGTGGCAAGCCACTATATGCTATGTCTGTAATTAAATCAGTCATTTTATAAATCCAAAAATATTAAATTTTAATATTTGAAGGTATTAAAAAGTCTAAAATTTCACCATCAGCAATATCGTACACAACAGATGATAATGCATAATTAGAAGAAGAAGACTCTTGTTGTGCGTGTTGAAAAGAATTCATATCAAGCCATTTTGTCATATATGGCAAAGGACTATCGTATATGTTCTTATGAAAGCCAAATAGATTATATATAGGCGCTGCATTATGCTCAGACCAGTTATTACACAAGGATTCATTAAGACCAACAATAGATCTACCATCGCTAAACTGATATTTATTCCATGCAAATTCGGCACCAACAAAAGTATCTATAATAAATTTAATCTTGTCACTTAGCATATCCATAGCAATTTTGCCACGCTGCGTCTTGAGAAGAATAACAAAAGCAGCTTTCCATGTCTGAGCATGACAAGCAAGTTCATCTATCATAATCTTTTGTACTAATTGCCCAATTGCTAAAAATAAACCAGACTCAACAATGCCAAATGTAGTAGCAAAAGAAGAACCAAACTGTATCCCTTCAAGACACAGCATTACAACCATAGATAAAAAAACTATGTTAAATAATTCTTGATCATTTTTTATTATTCCTAGCTTATATTTAGCACCAGCATTTGATAATTCATTGAGGTAATATAGAGCAGGTGAAAGCCTTTGTTCTATAAAAGTATTTTTCATTACAAGTTCAAATACATCTTTTGGATTAGGAATACACTGTCTAATTATTTCAGAATAAGTAAGACTATGAGTAACTTCCATCTCTGAATTTTTTAAAATAGCAGACCAAAATTGAGAATTTGTAATAAAGGGAGCAAAAAGAGGTGCAACCGATCTAGCGGCAATACTATCTGTTTCCCATTGATAAGATATATTCAAAAGCATCAATTCTTTAATCTTGGGAGGACAAGTAAGCATATCTATCCTAGATTGCTCTAAAGTAAGCTCATCTTCACTCCAGTCTATAGACTTTTGAAGCTTATATAAGTTATGAAGCTCTGGATGTGGAACATTGATGCTATCAAAAAGAGCAGGGTATTGCCCAAGTATAAGCTCGTTGTGGCCATCTATCCATTCGGTATTGTCTTTGTTAAATAAATTATTCATAAATATTCCTTATAATGTGCAACTACCGCCAGCACAGCCCTTTTCTTGTTCATTAACAATATCAACTCCAGCAAAAACATTGAGATAATATCTAGTCTTAACACCACTAGCAACAGCATGCAGGAAGTCTTTGATTAATTTTTTACCACTAACTTTTCGTTTAGAACCGTCATTATTATATTTTAAATATAAATCAGCAGATATAGCTTGGCCAGTAAATTTCTGAAATATTGCATACATGTCAATTAAATCTTTAGAGTCAATATCTTCAGCCATTTGATACTGATGTTTTAAGTTTTCCCAATCAGGAGCAATAAATACATTCTTATCAGTGCCATTTGTCTTAATAACTATGCCTTTTCTTATTGGATATAAGCTATTAGTTGCATTAGAAGCTAGACTGCTAGATTCAGCTGGCATATGTGCCTCAAGAACAGAGAAAGCCAGACCATGCAATTCAACGATCTCTCTCCTTATAGATTCCCAGTCATAAATAAGCTTCTGATCGGTAATGAGATCAACTGACTTTCTATATGTATCTATTGGTAGCCAACCATCCTTATATTTTGTTTTGTAAGCCCAACCACAGATTCCTTTTTCTTTGGTTATTTGAACAGCGGCCTTATGAAGAAAATAAGAGTGTCTTTCTGCAACTCTATGGAGATAAGCTTTTCCAGAAGGATGGTCATATACAAAGCCTTTATTAGCCATATCATAAGCTAAATTAATAACGCCGACGCCAGCAGACATTCTTGACTTAGCAGAATATTCTAAGCTTGGGAAAGGATAATTCATCAAATGAATAGCTTCATATATAATAGCAAGACAATAATAAGCAGCTTGTTCGTAATGAGCATCGTTTTTTATTCTTCCTTGGCAAATAGCCATTAAATTGCAAAGACCAATTTCACCATCTGAATCACTTTTAAATAATTCTAAAATATGAGAATAAGGAGATGTTGGAACAGCTATTTCTTGACATTGGCCAGTAAGAATTCCATTAAACATTCCCATTCCAAGCTTATGTTCAGTAAAGCAGTAAGTATCGTCCACACGCCCATTGTCAGCTACTGATTCAATTTTAATAAAATGAGAAGCACTTCTTTGTGGTAGTCTTTCAGATATAATAAGTCTATTAAGTTTTAGTCCCAAAGTTAAAAGCTTATATGAATTAACACTATTAATTAATAATCTATAAGACTTTTGACACCAAAATTCTTTTAGCTCACCAGTGCCATCATTAGCTGGCAATAATCTGTAGCCTTCTTCTGACATTAATTTAATTTTAGAATCAACACCAAGTGTCTGAAGCATCAATTGAATTTCTTTTAAAAATTCAAATTCAACAGAAGAAGCAATTAAAGATTCATTTAGTCCGTTCTTGTAAACACAACCATCTGCATCTAAATATCCAGAAAGCCAATCAAGTCTTGACTTAATAGAATAATTTGAAGTAGGAACAAAAAATTTATCCTTTAAGTGCTTATAATGCTTATACTTTCTTTTATATTCTGGCTGCGAACTCCAATTAGATCCACCAGTAAAATATTGCTCTAGTTTAATTTTATCATGATACAAATAGACTCTTTGGCCATCTCGAGCAAGACAACCATCACCAGAGTAAAAGCCATTAATATAAGCATCCTCTAATTCAAGTATCCCCGACACAACTGGTAAATCAAATTTGCAAAGCATATCACCTGGCTTTAATTCATGCGCTCTTACTTCTTTATACGCCTTGCCATATCCATTAAAAATATAAAATTTATGATATGGTGTACATGAAATTGATTGACCAGAATCAGTAACAATATCAATAAGTTTTTGATTTACTCCAGTTTTAATAACATCAACAGATGACCATTCTTTTCCATTCCAAATATTACATTTAGAACCTTCCACAAGATGTATGGGAACATATCCATGTTCAGTTAGTATCATTGTTTCTGGAGCTACGCATAAATTTGAAGAATGGATAGGGCATATAAAAGGCGTATGTCTATTCAGCTCATATAGATTATGATGATAAGATCTGCCAGTTTCTGGAGCTTCTTTTAAAAAAGAAAAAGCTATTTTTCTAGCAGAAACAAATTTCTTTGGGACACTACTATCAGTCTCATACTTTTTGTAAAGAGAAATAAATTTATCTATATCATCGCTATAAAGAGATTCCCATAAGTCCTTTGCATAGTAGTAGCTTATAAGCATCCAGTCTTCATTTTTAGCAACCTTATGTGCAAAATAATCATTATATCCAGTAGAATAATCCATATTAGGAATTCTTTTTTCAGCTATAGACATAGGATTTCTTAAAGATATTAAATCAAATATTTCTGGATCCAAAACACAGTAATGAACAGTAGCAGCACCAGACCTTGAGCCTTGCTTATTTGCTAGCAGGACACCTTCTAGTGCTCTATAGTAGGGTAGCTTACCCTGATGTATTATAGAGCCACCACGAACTGGATCGCCTATACTACGTGTCTGAATATGCGCTCCAATCCCCGCAGACATAGCAGTCATCATATATGCAATATGATCACCAGCAGCAAGAGATCCAATATTATCGTCAGCAGTATAAAGACAGCAAGAGCTCAATCCTCTATGTGGTGTACCAAAATAAAGCATATATGGCGTAGGAGCATTAATTTCTTTATTGCTCAACAAATTATATACATTAACAACATCATGAATTCTAGTAGAACTAGATCTATTATTCATAGAGCCAAGCGCTACACGCATGTAAACAAACTGAGGAGTCTCATAGAGAGTATTTGTATGCAAATCAGAAATTCCATACTTATTACAAACCTGCTTAAGTTCGGAATACACACAAGCTATATCCTTAGAATGATCAATGATTTTATCAAGATAATCTAATTCGGCATCGGAGTATTTCATATTAGCCCATCTGCCTGTAAGATTCATCTTATAGTACATAGATTTTAAGCTTGGAATATTTCTATGAGAACCAAATACTTTCTTATATATGTCTCCTATATAAAGCCTACCAGCCATTTTTAAATGATTAGTATCAGCCTTATCAAGACAGGCAGTTATTAATGATTGTTGTATATCCTGGGTAGAGCACCCATCAAAACATTTGCGATAAGCTTCTAAAGCTATATCAGTCCAGTCAACACCAATAGAAGTTGACCATTCCATCCATTGGTTTATTTTATTTGCGTCAAATGGTACTTTTTCACCATTTCTTTTGACTACATAATTAATCAATTAAGTATTTCCATAATTGTATAGTATTAAATTAATGTAAATAAAACAGAAAAAGAAGAAAGATATAATTGATACAGTATCTTTTATTTTTTATTTTTTGATTTTAAATAACTTTGCTTTCTGTATATTTTTGCCTGAGCAAGAATGTCGTCTTTTGGCTTATCAAAAACAGAAGCTGTATAATCAGTATCTTTGATGGATTTATTAATAATAGATTTAAGCTCAAGATGATCTTTCGGAAGATTATCTTCATCAAACCAGACAATAACAATACCGTTATCATCTGCCCATCTTTGCTTAAGATTATCCTTTTTGACAGAATCTATATATCCAAAACCATCTTTATGAAAATGCTCAACAAATTCCGTGTGTTGCCTCCCGTTAAATTCAATGGCTATTCCATAATCAAATAAAAAAATATCGAACCTTTGATTGGTATCTGGAATATAAACTTCCCACCCTATTTTATTTTGGGGATATAATTGTATACATAAATTATATAAATACAACTGATTTTTTGAACCTCTATTATCTGGAATCATAAATTATTTCAGAAACCTGATCCTTAGATAAAACATCTTTTTGCTTATCAATTTCAAGTAAGCCCTTTGATACAAAAAAGCCATAATATGTATCAAATTGTTCATTCGAAATGGTAGCAAGGTTAGAAGACTTAAATATGTCTATTTCAAATTTGTTAATAACTCTTTCTATATACATAGAATTATTAAAGCAATCAACAAATAAAAAAAACATATCATTGTCGTCTGTAAGAATACCACAGACTCTTTGTCTACCAAGAGAGTCTGATATTGGTATGCCATTTTTTGGAGAAGATAAATATTTTAATTTCATCTAATAGATTTTCCATAATAATTATTTTTTACACAAGAAAGCTTATGTGCACATTTACCGCAATAGCCAAGATTTGCAGAGTGCGGCAATATAAAATTGGAATATTTATAAACAGTATTCTGAATATAATCAGTCATATTTATAGTCTTTAAAATAATTTTAGATGGAGAATTACAAAGATTCCAATTGTATGCAATATAATGTATCTTGTTTATCTTTATAGATGCTTCGTTGCAATAATCTATAGCACTAAGAAGTTTTAAGTTAAAGGCAACATGATTATCTGCACCAGATTCTTTTCTTAAAACTAAGAACAAATCAGCTCCAGAAGCACCAACAAATAAAGCGTCTATATATGACTTATAAGAATTTCTAGGTCTTATTCCAATAGTTGTATAATAATCTAATGCAGGTGCAATATGCTTATACTGTCTAACCAAAGAATCTAAACAATTAAAAACCTCAACAATCCTGCAGTACATATTTGTTGCTATATTTTTATTATTCTCAATTAAGGGATCAAATAGACTAAAAAAAGCAATAGAGGCAGAAGATTGTAAAGACTCAAGAGTTATTTTGAAATTAGACAAATATTCCTTAATAAGATTATTTATAATAATACAAGCAACATGCTCTGGATTAGAAAACAAAGACATATCAAGAAAGTCATAAGATGGAAATAATTCTAAATTATTAATAACAGCATCTTCATATGTCCCAATAAAGGGACAAATGGAATCAATAGGTAGGTCACATGAAAGTAATTTAATCTTGTTCTGAGTTGTCATTCATTGCTTCCTGTCTGTCTGTTTTATTAGACATTGCAATATCTCTCATGTTTTGTTCAGTAATTTCTTTTGAAAAAGCTTTATCTGGATAAGTTTTAAGCCACATATTACCCTTAAATGAAGAAATTTTATTTTTCAGTTTTGTTATCGTGGATTTTTTAATTACCACTTCTATATATTTCTATATAGCTCAGACTATATCATCATCCAAGTTTTGGATGTCGGGCGCTCGTGTCTCGCTTATTGGATTGACTCCTCACGAATTAGTCGTTGCACCTTTCTGTCTACTTTTATGTCATTCGACAGACTTGGCTCAGGATTACCTACGTCTTTACGTTTAGGCTTTCCCTGAGTTCACCCGATTCCTATCAGATATTACTATCTGCAGGGGCTGTGATCGGTTCAAAATACCAATCAATAAATTTAATTTTTAGATTAATTAAATTTATTATGTTCAATGAACGATATCAACCAAAGTATAATTCTATTAAAGGTTGTTTAAATGTACCATCAATTTTCCAATGGAATAAATCGGAAGCTTCCCTGTTTGCATGCAGATCATTATGCATGTGTATAATTGCATTAGCATCATATTCAAATGCGTTAGCCTCTGCAATATCGCTATTACTAGGCTTAATACCAGCTGGTATTTTTCTATATTCAATAGTACCAATAATAGTAATACCAAGTTTGACGGCAAGAGCTTTTATTTCATGAGATAAATATTTATATTTTTGCCTACTTTCATCATACTGAGGAACAGTAATTAAATGTATATTGTCAATAAATATAAATATCTTTCTATTTGGATATTTTTCTTTGTAAGATTTAGCTATAGTCTGAATAAATTCTAAAGACTTGCCATGTTCACTATCAAGTAAAATAAACTTATCTTGATTAGCTAAATTTAGTAAAGTTTGATAAGCAACATGTCTTTCCTCCATAAGAGCACTATATTCAATATTATCTTTATATAAATATGGAGTAGCCATTTTATTTATATTACAAGACTCGAATAGCTCATTATGGTTAGAATAATTTTGCAAAGAAATCAAATAAGAAATAATACGAGGCAATAACTCATTTCTGGCATCATCTATAGTTAAATAAATACACATAGTGTCTTCATTAAGCATAGGAAGATTTACAGATAAATTAGAAAGAAACGAAGTTTTGCCGGAATTTGCACTCCCGCCAACAAGTATTAATTTCTGACCCAAATCACCATTAAGAGCTAAGTTCAAAGTAGAATAATCATTACCAAAATTAAATTTAGTAAAACCATCTTCAGACTCTTGGTAATTTTTTATATTTAATAAATCAGAAATTCTTGATGAGGTATCAAGAATAGAAGTAGAAAATTGCTTATCTATGGTATAAAGTTTATCAATAGCAGAACTAAGAATAGTTTCCATTCCAGAAACTTCACCAGAAGACAGCTGGTTAATAACCTCATCAAGAATAGATTTTTTAGCTTTAGATATCTTAATATCGTCAGCATTAACTATTCTGTTAACTTCGTCTCTTATAGATTTTTCAGATATGCCAGTATAAATAGAAAGATCTTTTATCATGGTTTCTCGTTTTATAGCAGACGGATCATTTGCTATAATTGGAACCATTGACAAACATATTGATTCACTACCAGCATTTTCATCAAAATCAAACTGCTGAAGTCTCCAACTAAAAGGATCTATTTTTGGAAGCCTTAGAAAAGCATCAAGACCATTATCCCGTATATATTCGTCTGGATCATACTTTAAATAAACAGTAGATCCATCAGCTGTAACAATTTCTTTTTCTGGCAAAAAAATAAATCTTATTTTTATATCATGAACTTTTTTTAATGCGTCATCTAATATTTGTTTTGCTTTATTTTGACCAGGCTCATCACCATCAAGACAAACAACAATATCATAAATACTATTTCTTCTAAACATATTAAGATGAGTATCATTTAATCCAAGCCCACAAATAGCCACAGAATTAGTAAGTCCAGCTGAATGAGCAGTTGCAACATCAGCATTGCCTTCAAAAACATAAATAGGAGCAGTTTTTGTTTTTGCTATATTAAATAAATAAAGTATTTCATTCTTTTTACCAATTCCGCACTTAGGATTAACAGAACTATTTATAAATTTTGTACCATTAATAAATCTTCCATCACTATCCTTAATTCCATCATAAATAAGATTTCTAGCAGAAAAGGAAACAGGTCTACCATGCTCATCAAATAAAGTAAAAATTAAGGTATTTGGATTAAAAATTCTAGAATGATATAAATCATTTTCATCCATAAATTTATAACTATAACCAAGACCCTTCAGATAATCTCTAAGATCTTGTATATCGTAACAAACACCTATACCAATGGAGCATGCGAAATCAGGAGACCATCCTCTCTTGTCTAGTTCGGCTATATGAAGAGCAGACAATGGCTGAGATGTAATATATGTATGTATTGATTTATACATATTTATAATATTCATCTCATATATATCTTCTTCTGACATTTTTGCAATTTCTAAAGGAATATCATATTTCTTAGAAAGATACACAACTGTATCGTCAATAAATCCAGGACCAACTATTGGTCTAGATTCTAAAATATGACATGCAGAAAAAATATCCACTACAGCCGAACACGAATGACATTTTAGCAAAGGAGTGCCATCAGAAGTTTTAAACATAGACATTGAAGGATTAGTATCATTGTGTTCTGGATTCAAACACAATATTTTTTTACCACCAGCAATATCTACATTTAATTTTTCTTTTATATATTCTGGCAAAAACATCTTAATTTTAGAAAGTTGATCTTCTAAATTTTTTATCTTTATAAAAGACATTAATTAATAACCTACATATGATTATCTTTTATTTTCTGAGCAGCACATAAATCGCTATAATTGCAATAAACAGCGCTACATTGAAAATCACCTATAGTCTTAGTATTAGGAGATTTGGAATAATCTTCATATTTAGTTTTAGCTATAAGTCCTAGTTTATATTTACTTTCTATTTGTTCAGCAGTATATTTATGTTGAAATTCGGGAGATGGCAATTCATTAGATTTTAAATAAGAAATAAGAGATGTAAATCTATTCTTAATACCAGAATATGAAATTCTTTTATCTACATAACTAAAAGTGTTGCCATAATAATCAGTAGAAGTTATATGAGGATAAAAATCATTATCTTCATTATGAATAGTTATATAAAATTCTTTATTATTTTCAGGCCCACTACATGATCTGTCTATATAATATAAAATTACACCATCTACTTGATCATCAAAAGTGCATAAATAAATAAATGATTGAATTACATTCAAGTCTTTTGGCTTTGGCTTCTGAGAAGCATTTCCGCATATTTCTTTTTTAACAACATAAATAGAAGCATTATAAGTTTTATTTTCTACAATAATCTTACCAGATCCAGTTTCTTCATTGAAATTAGGACCTTTAATTAAAATATCTATTTCTCCGCTAACGAATAGGTCATTATTAGCAAATTTAACACTATTAGCTAACCAAACACCTGATTGTTTTAATTGCTCTGTAAGATAATCTTCCCAATTATTTCCAGCAGCAAATATCCATTGACTATAAATTGTAGAAGGATTAGATTCAGGATATTTTTTAAATTTATAAAATTGTTGTCTTAGGCAAGTGCCTATTACGGTCTCTTTGTCTTCTGCGTCAATACAAGAAGCAGAGGAAGGGTGAAACGCAGGGAATCTATCGGTTTTTAAACCATTATGACTTGTTAAATGTTTTGTAAGTATATTTGTTAAATACATTGTATTTTAGACTCTAATAAAAAAGTATCAGATAACCTATCTATCTGATCATTAGTATAATAACCATTATCAATAGATATTTTATTTATAGCTTCGACTTTTACAATAGTAGCAGCAATTGCTGGCATTATTGTCTTTAAAGTTTGTTGCAGTATAGAAACCGTTTTACTTAATTGATCTACTTCGTAGGCAAGCATTGTTATAGCCTTGCCAGTGTGCTTCTTATATTCTTTGTTAACAAGTAGGAATATATCGTCCATTAATTTTTACTTAAAAGTGACACATATGTATCAGGAATCTTATTTAGATCTCTAATAAGATCAATATCAATATTAGAAGTTTTTATTGTTTTAAAATAAAAAATTAAATTATTTATATCAAAATAGACATCTATAGAAGAATTACCATTTTCGATTAAATAAGAACTTAATTTATTATAAATAGTTTTAGACCTAGCAGTAGAAGGGGTGCCCTGTATATAAAAAGAAATACTAGATATAGATCTATTCGCAGTATAATTAGAATTTTTTATCTTCTCTGATAAATCTATGCAGTTTAATATAACTGCAGAAAATCCTCTATCGCCATTAGTAAAACTACAATACGCAAGCACATAAGAGCCTTCATCGCAAAATGAAGAAAATTTAGTCCATTTATCTGCAAAAAATGTCAAAGAAAAAGTAAATCCAAGATGATCTTTGCAATCTGCAAAAGCCATAGTAGTGCCATTTTTTAATTGATGTTTTTTAATTTTAACAATTTCACACAAAACATATTCATTACATTTACTATTAGGATAAGCTATAAGTCTTTCTTCTAATTGAGAAACAGGATAGAAATCTTCACTAACAAGTGAAGCTATAATGTCAAATGGATCACCAGAAATATATACACCAATAAGCTCTTTTTCTTTTTGAAGAATATTAAAAATAGAATACTCATCGTTAGCATTTTGGGTAAAATACTCACCCTCTTTTTTAATAAAAGAAGCTATATAATCTTCTGAAAATTCTTTTAATTTACCATTATTAGTAAAATCTAAAATAAATTTTTCAAAAGATCTAATCATAGAAATGTGACTCAATCCAAAACAATTCAGTGCGCCAGTATATATTAATGCTTCAATAGATTTTTTATTAATTCCTTTAGCAATTATTGATTTAATTAAAAAATCAGAAAAAGAATTAAAAGGTCTGCAGCTTAATATTTTATTAATAACAGCTGGACCAAGACCCTTGATACCATTAAAGCCAAAAAGAATATCGCCATTTTTAGAAATAGAAAAATCATTATATGACAAATTAATATCTGGAGGTAAGACTTTAAGGCCATTTGCCCTAGCGTCATTTATATACTTAGCCTTTTTATCGGCATCTTCTTCTAAAGAAATACAAGCAGCAAAAAACTCGGAAGGGTAATGAGTTTTAAGATATGCAGTATAATAAGTCAAATGAGAATAAGATATAGCATGAGCAAGACAAAAGGAGTATCTAGAAAATTCTTCCATATCATCAAAAAGTTTAGATACTTTTTCCCTACTATGACCTTTATTAACAGCACCATCAACAAACAAATCTTTCATAGCAAGCAAGGCTACGCGATCTTTTTTTGCACATGCCTTACGAAGATCATCGCTTTGAGGACCAGTAAATCCACACATTTCAATAGACAATCTAGAAAGCTGTTCTTGGTAAACAAGCATCCCATAAGTTTCAGAGAATATATGATTAAACTCTGGAAATGCAAAATCAGATTCTGCTTGACCATTACATGCTTTAGCGTAATTGGATAAACATCCAGGAATTCCAAGCGGACCAGGGCGTATACCATCGGGTTGCATAATGTATTTATTTTGTATATAATAAAATATACACAAAATGGCCATAGGCCATAATAATTAATAATTTAAAACGAAATTTACAATGCCAAATAACAAACGCAAAACAACTACAAAGGAACAAGTCTCAGAAGAGCTAAGAAAAGTATATATAGAAGTAGGCTATATTAGCGAAACATTAATAAATAAACACTGCTCGTTTTCAAGACGTGCAGTCAGAACTCATTTCGGGTCAATATCTGCAGCATGTCTTGAATTGGGCCTAAGACAAGAATCAGCAAAAGCACCATCAAGAAAAGGCCTACCTAGGCATATTTATACAAAAGAAGAGGCCATTCTTGTCATAAAATCAATAGAAGAAAAGCATGGCTATTTTTCCAAAGGTTTGATAGACGTAAATGGACAAGAATATGGCCAAATAAATCACAAAGTTATAACCAGAATATGGAAAACTTTTGAAAATATGTACATAGAACTAGACGTACAACAGAGGCCATCAACCAAAGATAAAAAACTGGTTTCAGATGAAGAATATTTATTAATTATAAATAATTATATAAAAGAAAATAATATTACTGAATTTAACTCAGCAATATTAAACGATATATGCAATAAATATTTTATTACATATCAAATTATATGCAAAAGATTTGGCCCAACAATAGAAGAAGTGGCAAAAACTTTAAATTTATTATATATCAAAAAATGGCAATCTGAAGAAACAGCTCTTGATTTTGTAGCAAAATACCTAAATGATTATTATTTTATAAAACAATATAGAAATATAAATATAAAAAATAATGAAACAAATATGATGTTTAGAATTGACGGCTTTTGGCCAAAACACAGATTATGTGTTGAATATAATGGTCAGCAGCATTATAAATTTGTTAAACATTTTCACAAAGATGGAGAAGGTTTTAAAAAAGGTCAACACAGAGACATATTAAAGTATCAACAGATACAAGATTTAAATCTTAAGTTATTAATTATCAAATACAATGACTCAGAACAAGATGTTTTAAATAAATTAAACATACTGTTTCCAAACCAAACAAGCAACTGAATGGGATCACCCCCATTCATCTTGTGTTTTCACACAAGTGTAGACTATATCATCACCAGTTGGTGGCGGGAGCTTCTATTGACCTTCAATATATAATCAATAGCGGTATTCTACCTAGTCGTTGAACCTTCTTCTATTCGAAGCTCGGCTGCTGATTGGCCAATCTTAATTATTTTTAAACATTCACGATTATCTATATTTCAAAATTACGTTGTAGTTAATTAAGCTCTAAGGCTGTTCCAGCATTTTCCCCACTTTATTTAAATCTCGCCCATAAAATTAAGCGAGATTATATTGCTAATTTCCATAATAGACTTTGGACTACATTTAGATGCATATTCTGTCATCATCTGCGCTTCCATCTGGAAAATACCTAATGTATTTTTAGAAGAAAACACTTTATAGGTAGCAATATCATCTAATGGAATATTTTCCATATTTAAATCTATATTTTTGTTTTGCTTTATAAAATCAAAAGCTTGATGTATAACAGATAAAGTTTGTAAGCCTAAGACATCTATTTTTAAAAATCCTACATCTTCAACAGTATGAGCATCAAATTGAGTAACTGGCATATCTTTAGAAGAAAACAAAGGAACATATTTATATACAGGTTCATCAGATAATATGACACCAGCGGCATGAATGCCTAGGGACTTTATACATCCTTCCATTTCTCTAGCCATATCAACTATTTCTTTAACAAAAGAATCTGAATCATATAAAGCTTTTAATTCAGAACTAGAAGATAAGCTATGTTCTACTGATTCATAAAAAGCAGATTCTGGTATTAATTTAGCTAATTGATTGCTAGTAGAAAAAGGAACTTCCATTATTCTACAAATGTCCTTAAACAATCCTCTGCCTTGAGAGATTGAAAAAGTACCTATATGAGAAAAGCCTTCATTGTATTTATTTTTTAAATAATTCAATACAAGCTCTCGCTTATTATGAGCGAAATCCGTATCGATGTCAGGTGCGGTTCCACCTTTTGTAGTTATCTTACATGAAGGTTTTTGGTTAGTTATGCCAAGTATATAAGCTATAGATGAATTATTTTTATTTGGCAAATCAAAAATATTTTTATTAAATAAATTTAACAAATAGTTGTCTAAATCATGTATCTCTAAATGATTTAATTCAAAATCAATATACTCAATACACTCATTATATCTTTCGGAATCCTTATAATCCTCCAGGAGCCCTCTTAGTTTCAAGTCTCTCTTAAAAGAAGCAGTCATATTCAAATTCCTCATTAAGATTAGAAATATTATATTTTGTAAAAAACATTTCTGAATTTATATTCAAAGTATCAATTTTTAAAGAAAAATAAGAATCACCAAAAGAAATAGCACTAAAATCAATATTAAAAATAATAGCTAAAGACTTAAATATCAATGGGCTCCAAGAATAAGTTTCAAAATACTTAGAGCCTATAGATAAATATTTAATATAAGCAGATATAGCAAGACATTTAGCAATAGCCATAACAGACATTTTGCATGCCATAGGATGACAATAATATTTACAATCGTCTGTTAAAGTGTAATATCCAATATCTTTATTATTTCTTGTAACTATATAAACATGATTAGTAGATATATATGCATCATTAAAATAAGATCTTTCTTTTTCATTTTGACCAAATTGCTTTCGATGATTTTCATAACTTTCATACAAGAACAAGTAATCTAGAGATGTTGCTTTTCTTACATATGTATTATTCATTTAAATACTCTTTTAATGGATATCCTTCAAATTCTATTTGAGGCATCTTTGCTCTAGCAGAACTTAAAAATCTAGAAAAAAGCAAATTATATCTCAAAGGATCAATAAATGTTATACCCAAGGCATAGGCAATAATACTAGAAGCTGCAGAACCACGTCCTTTACCTATCATAATATTATTACGCCTAGCCCAAGAAATCATGTCCTGAACAACAACAAAATAATCACAATACCCCATTCTAGAGATAATCCAAAATTCTTCTTCAAATCTATCAAAATATATTTGCCTTTGCTCTGAAGTCATTTTTTCACAATAAGTATTTAAAAAATCAATACAATGATCTCTTATATACTTATTAGGATCCTTAACTATCTGTGGAAATATTTTGAGATTTCTAGGAAGAGTAACATTGCACATATCCGCTATTTTATTTGTATTCTCAAATGCCTCTATATCCATAGTGTCATTAAAGTGCTTTTTTAAAACATGATATGGCTTAAGATAATATTCGCCTTTTTGATAAAACATACCACTTTCATCAGTGTCTTTAGACTCGTCAGAAAGGCTCTCTGTTGAAGTGTTTTGTTTTTTGAATACACCACCCGTATTAATAGTTACAAGTGCTCTATGAAGCTCTGTTTCGTGCTGGTATGAATAATGGGAGTCACAAGTGATAACAAGAGGAACATCTAATTTAATAGACATTTGTTTAAAAAATGAATTAACTTTTATTTGTTCTTCTAGACCAGTATATTGCATTTCTAAATAATAATTAGAGCCAAAAATATTTTTAAATCGCTTTATAGCGTCTTCAGCCTCTTCTTCTCTATTTTCTAAAAATAGCTGAGCAATATAACCGCCTAAACAGTTGCTAGTAGCAACAGAAGAAACAACAAACATATTAGTATCTGGAACATTTAAACAATGAACATCGCCTTTGTAGTCAAAGGAATTAATATCCATAATTTTATTCAAAAAGTATCCAGTACCATTTAGCTCTATTTTTTTAAATTGATTTTCAAAAACTGATTGCATATTGCCAGTGTCAACATAATCCATTAAAGACTTAATAAATAATGCACTCTTACCATAACATCTAAGGTAGTAAGATTCTTTATGGCAGACATTATTTTTATCAATTTTTGCATCTACTATAGAAATAGAATTTTTTACACCAAGAGAAGTCATCATGTAAGACAAAGAATAAGTCATCAATTTAGAAACAGACGCAGAAGTAAATTCAGGTGTCTCTTTGATATTTAATGCTTCTCTAGCTTTAGTGGTCCTATAGTAGCCATCGCCATAACAATAGCCAGATAAAAAATAAGATTTAATATCTTTTGTACCAAAAAGTATCTCTTTAGCTATATTTTTTTTATCAGAATAATGACCAATATATTCTCTGCATGCATTGGCTATAATCCCTGATTTAATAGAGAGTGTCACAGCCAAAGAGTTAGGCTTATATTTCAAAGAGCTTACAGATGATGGATCTATTTGCTTTGAATTTTCTATTATTTTTTGTATAAACAAGGTTTCATTCTTATGTAAAGAAAAATGCGTCCAGTCAAGCTCAGCATTGCATCTTTCATTGCCAATTAAGGTAGTGTATCCTTCAGCTGCATAGGCCCCAAGAATAAATGCTAAGTTATTTGTAATATCAGAAGAAACAAAATAGTCCAAAGAAGAAGATGGAATGAGCATATGATCGCCAATTTTAAAATTATTATCAAAAGAAACAATATTTTTATTTAAATTATTTTTAGCAATATATAAAAACTTATGGCCATCTGTGCAAGTAATTGGAAACCCATATTTTATTTTAATATCTTTAACCTTACCATTGTAAGGTCTAGATGTTTTTGTAGCAGTAGAGATAACGCCTTTGCCGTTAAAAACATCACAAGATACATCCTCTATGTATGAGTATCCATTTTCTGTTAGTGCAGCATTACCTGGAGTAAAACATGACTGGAGACAAATAATTCCTTCAGAGTTAGCTTCTAACTGCTCCCAAGAAGTTCGCATTTTGTAATAACGATATTTAGTCCAGGCATCTGAAGTAATCTTCATTAAATTTCTATAACCAACATCATTGTAGGCTATCAAGAGTATATGGTACATTTATATTCGATATAGCTCGTTAAGCTATATCCGTAATAACAGGCATGGATATAACACATTCAGTGTGTCCTCCAAACTTATAAGTGGGAACATACTTGGATGTATTATTCAACAAGAACTGCTCAAGTTTAAAAATATCTCGTATATGTCCATGCTTCTGAAAAACAATATCGATCCTGTAATTCTTTCCAGAATCTCTGATGATAAAGTTCATTCTTTTTCTAGGAAATTTAGAGATGCCAATCTTATAAAAAGATTCAGTGTCACTATAAAGGTGCATAATATACAGGTAGGTATCAAAATCAAGATCGTTACGCTGAAGGCGTGTTTGATTATAAATACCATGGCCACCAAGATTATCGTAAGATCTGCTCTTAATAATGCCGCACCTTGGGCAACCACTACCCCTAATATGATTATTTGCTTCACACGTAAACTTACCATGAATTTTGCATACAACATCTATAGGAAAATGGGCTCCATTGTAAACAGAATTAGAATATCCATATTTATCATTATGCATCAATTTGCATTTAGAGAAATATGCTTCACTTAATTTTGATTTGCGATTGGCACCAGCCATCACCACAGCGCACTTTCTGCACCCAGAGCCCATCATTAATGTGCTGGGAATGGAAAAGAAAGAGACATGAATTGGACAAATTACTTCGCCCTTGGTGCTATTATTTATATATTGAAACTTAGAAAAATCTAAATTATTTTTAAAACTTGCAACTCTATCAAGAAAAATATCTTGAGTAAGTTTATTTGGAGCAATTCTTGCCATATTATTACTGCTTTATGTTTCCATAAAGATTAGACTATATCATTATCCGTAGTGTTAATATGGATACTTACTGCTTCGGACCACTTGGTCCTACTCCTAGGTATAACCATACCATATTATGATTGATACCATCAAAGGATAGTCGTTGCACCTTCTTTGTTTAAAAACAAAGCTTGGCTCAGGATTGCCATATCACAAAGTGACTTAGGGTTTCCCTGAATTCAATAAGTTTTCGATATGTATTACTACATAAAGGGCCTACAGTTAAGCCGGTTTAAAGTTATCTATTTTTTCTTTTTTTTCTGGATCATTTGGAGTGAAGTACATTTCATTGCCAAAGAGCGGCTTCATTCCATGCTTTTTGCATGCCTTGTCCAGCTCATAAGCAGAAGACATCATCGTATTATTAAATAGTGGTCGCTAATCACTACCCAGCTTTCGCTGCTATATATTTCTATATAGACTAGACTATATCATTATCCTTCATTTAGGATATTTCCTGTTTCGGGCAGCTTTGCCCTACACCACTCACATGGTTAGTCGTTGAACCTTCCGCAAGCAACATAGTTGCGTAGCGGCTTGGCTGCTGATTGCCCAATTCTTTTATTTTTCAAGCATTTACGTTTACACTTTAGTGTTCCGCTTTAGCAAAAAGACTCTAAGGGGTTTCCAGGCAATTAAGGAAATTTTCACCTACAAATTACTCTGCAGGGCGGCTTTGCCTATTTTTATGTATATTACTTAATTGACATTTATTAGTACAAAAAGTTTTTGGCTTATATCTTTTATAGATAAAGCTCAAATTACAATTTGGACACACAGCATTAATATTGACAACACTTGACATATTAATAGATTTACACAGTCCAGCATTTGACCTGTTTCCTGATCTAATTACGTCAAATTTTATTTTTTTACGAGGCATAAAAAGATTTGCATCTTTATAGATAAAATCTCTTATCTTCTCAAGATTCTTTGTGCCAGACCATCTGATCATATATATTTCAACATTGCCATTACCAATTTTAGTAAAAATCCTTGATGGATTTATACCACAATTATCAGACAAATAATTTGAAACAAAAGCGGCATGATCATAGTAGTTAAATAAAATATAAAACGTACCTGGTATTGCACAATCATTTATACGCAGATGATTGTCTGCATATCTTGAATCAATAGAAATACAACCATCGCCATCAAACAATCCCCTAATAAAATGCCTCATATAGTCATATTCAATATTTGGAAAGATACTTTTCTGAACATCTGTATGTTTTAAAATATTCTTAACTTCCTTTACAAAGGAAAAACAATATTGACCCTTGGTAGAGTATCTATTTATATATGGAGCAATATATCTAAGTGGCCTTTCTATGCCAATAGTATTTTTTACAGCTTCAAGGTGTTTCTTATCATCTTCTTGGAGCGATATTGATGGATTGGTATTGCCAAAATGACCATCTGCAAACAAAAGTCCAAGAATATAAGCTTTATCTTGTGTGTCTATATTTAAAAAGTAATTACCATACATATTTTTCTCCTTATTTTGTAATTATGTAAGCATAATACATTAAGGATTTAGGCTTGTCAACCGTGATCAGACAATAAAACTCCATGCATACCCATTGCTTTGCATCTTTCTACATAGTGATCTATTTTGGAAAAACCATCTAAGACACTATATATAGAATGACCGTGCAAATTAGTATACATGCCAATGTCTGAATCTAAAATATCGCTATTAGGATTAATCACTTTTGGTATCTCGCTCGTTTATAGCAGTTAATTAGTTACTAAGGGTTGCTCAATGCCAGCACTAGCAACACCTCTTTTTACGTTCTTCGCAAAGGAAAGCTTTGGGGCATTTCTGGCAGGCACGTTGATAGATTCACCATTTTGAGGATTTCTACAAACCCTTTCATTTCTAAATGATGTTTTAAATACACCAAGACCAGGCAGCCTAAAAGATTCACCAGACGATAAAGAGGTATTTATTTGAGTAATAAGTTTGCCTATCACTCTTTTTGTTTTTGCTTTAGAAATTTTCTCTTGTTGAGAAATAGTTTCAATTAAGTCTTTTAAATTCATAGAACAATCTCTGATTTATTTGGTACATATTTTATATCAATAGACATATGATATAAAATTTCACTTACGGTTAAATTTTTATTATTACTTAAGTTAAGTAAAAGATTATAAAGAACAGCTTCAGGTGAAGAATATGCATTAGAAGATCCAGTAATAGCAATTAAATCTCCATCTGGAGAAGCACAAGCCAACAAGCTATCTTCTGGCGCCTTAGAAGTTATAAGAGAAACAACATCAATCTCTTCAGAGGTTATAAGATTATCATAATAATCCTCTATATTGACATTATCCATTCACTAGGTGCCCTTTAATAATAGACTCTATATCTGGAGGGCTATAAAGATCACTCTTAATAACTTTACCATCTTCCCTAAAAACAGGCATTCCATTTGCATCAAGTTTAGACATATTGGATCTATGAACTTCTCTAAATGTTTCATCAAGAGGAATACCAAATACTGCTGCTGTTCCATTATTTATGTATTCAATATCTGTAACGGCATCTGCAACTTCATCTAATTTTATTTCAAACGAATCATTATCTATAGCCTCAATAAAAGCATTAAGATTTTTAAAATGCAAATTAACAAATTTTTGAGATTGTCTATTTAATAAAGCAAAAAACAACTCTTCTAATTCTTCAACTGCAAGCTTGAGTCTTAATTTTATTACATCAGAAGAAACATCTGCTGTTGGTGTAGTTGAGTATTTTTGTTTAAATACTTTCATGAATTGCTTTACGCTTTGAAAATGTGTAATTTCTGTCATTTATTTCTAAAATCTTTATAATTGTCTAAATGTTTTATAGATTCTAATATTTCTTCAGTAAGTTCCATTGGTTTTCTGTGAATAACCACATCTAAGCCAAATTCTTCTTTGAGATAATCCATGTTTAATGTGTAGTTGTGAACGCTTCTTTCTTGCCATTTTTCAATTGCCTCTTTGCAGTGATCAAATGTTTCCTTCCATGTCCAGTTATTTATTTCCTTCAAATGCTTTCTTACAAATTTATCTTCGCCAAGCGAAATTGCTCTACCATAGTGTTTGGCTTTGTGGCAATTAGGACATAAAGATATAAGACCAACTAAGTGTTGTGCTTTATTAATATCGTCATAGTGCCATATTTCGTGTGCTTCAACTCTATGTCGTCTACCTTGAAGCTTACCATTTGAGCCACACACTTCACAATGATAGCCAGCACGCCTATAGCACCATTCCTTTATTTTATCCCAGTCGCTTTGCTTAACATGATCTCTAACATTAGAGAACCAAGCAAGTCTTGGAACCATCTCGGTATGCAAAGGCTTTGGAGTCATCTGAAGATAGTGATGATCGCTAGTATTCGTATGACCATCTGGACAATCATGTAGGGTTTTAAAAACAATAGAGGTTTTAGGTTTCTTGTTGCTCAACAATCTCCTCCTCGGTTGGAACGAAAGTTTCAACCTCAACAGCTTTATCTGCAAAAGTTTTTGCCTTTAATGCAGCATAAGCATCATTATTTGATCTAAAATATTCAAGTGTTGCAGCTTTGCCATTCCATTTTTGCTGAGTAGGTAAGTCTCTATCCATAAAGCACCAAGCACCAGCAGAAGACAATGTTCCATTAGAAAATGCTATATCGACAGTTTCTTTAATTTCGTCAAAACCAACACCAAAAAAAATATTAGTATCAACTTCAGCAAAAGGTCTTCCTATTTTATTTTTTATGACTTTAATTTTAATATTCTGACCAACAGGAATTTCTTTTAAAAGTATAGGACCGCAATTTTTAATACGCGCCCTCACAGAATGGAAGTACGGAAGAGTTTTGCCACCAGCGGCAGTTATTGGATCACCAAACATAGTAATTTTATTTCTAAGTTGATTAATCCATATAACAGTTGTACTGCTATCACTTGCTGCAGTAGCCAATCTACTTGAAGTCTTGCCAAACAATTTACCAAGAGATCCCATTGTTTCTTCGTCAACACCCTTGTCTAGTTGCTGCTTTGTAAGCATTGCTCCAATAGAGTCCACACAAATAGCACTAAATAAACCAGATTCTAAAAATTCAAGCAAAATATCAATAACTTCTTCGCCACTAGACGGCTGAGTTAATATAAAATTTTCACTATCAGTATCTAATCCAAGTTCTTTAGAATATTGAATATTAATGGCATGCTCAACATCAATATAGCCTATCATTAAGTCTGGATATGCTTTTTGAAATTGAGCAAGACCTATTTGTGCAAGAGTGCTCTTTCCGCAATTATGGACAATAAAGTTATTTGCAACATAATTATGATAAGGATCGTTACATTTAATATCATATGTATCAATTAAGCCGACTGGCTCAATAGTAGCAATATAGTCTTCTACTGCAATAAATCTTAAATTATTATGGCTCTGATAAGAATGAAGCCTACTATGAATAGATCCATCAATTAATTGTAAATTTGAAAGATCATTATTTAACGTATCTTCGTCAATATGATGAACATTAATATGATCTGGTAAAAAAATAAATTTATCAATTTCATGGGGAGACAAAGTGTTTAATTTTTGAATATAATCGACATAAGAAAACCCATTTAAAAAAGCTTCATATGTTAGTCTATGAACACTATTTCTGTAAAATGGATATTTATTATCAACTAATCTAAAAGAAGATCTTGGGTGATACTTAACATTAACTTCTTTATATCTTTTAATAACATGCTTTTTAGTAAAAGGAGTATTGTTATGTATCATAATAGAGTCGCCAAGAGATAAATCTTTAAGCTGAACATATTTAGTTCCAGTGCAAAATTTATGATCTAGCGTAGCATCAATTGAATTACCCATAATAGTAGTTACTCTATATACAGGCTTTGGACCAGTAAAAACAACGTCTTTTATTGCAATATGTTCTATACATCCTGCATTATTCATGCATGGAACTGTATATATAGAATCTTTTGACTTAGGGTTGTTTCTAATTCTGCCATTTTTAATCTTATGAAACTTTCTATAAAGATGCTCTATAGTTCCACCTTTAGAATTTTGCAACTTTTTATTAATTGAATTGCGAACATTATAATTAATAAATGAATAGGCGGCAATGCAAGATTCTTCCCCCTGCAATTCATAAAACCTACCGCGAACATATCCGCCGCCAAAAGCAACATCAAGAAGAGGAGAACCAGTAGTTATAAATTCAAAATCTAGCTTAGTGTCATCAACTATTACACCTTCGCCCCACTTTTTTTTAAGATTATTTTTTAAAGTTGAAAATATTTTCTTTTTTTCTTCTGGAGTTCTTATCAATTTTAATTCCTCATTAAATAACTAATGCTTGTTAATCTAGCATCTAGTAAATGTATTTTATCGTAGTATATTTTCCAAAAATCTAAAAATATCTCATTAATCTTTAAAACATAAAATTCTTTTTGGCAACTAAGTGATGCCATTTTTTCAACAGAGTCCATAGCTGGTATTTTTTTATTATCTTTTTGCAACTTATCTATTATTAAAGATTGAGAATTTTTTAAAGCATTTTGATAATTCATACTAGCCAAAGAATAGGCAGATTTAGCAATGGCGTAATTAGAGACAATAGTTTCGTTTATAGCAATATAAGATTTATTAATTTTTAGTATTTCTACTGGAGTAGGGTTATCTGGTATTGCAGGAAATTTTAAATACTCTTCCCAAGAAGAAATAGTCTGATTATTAAATCTAATACCATTGATTGCTAAATCATAGACATATTCAACATCTGGAACAGAATCAGTAATAACATCAACAATATCAGTCATTCAAAATTTTCCTGAATAATAAGTAAAATTTGATGAGCCATTAGTAGCAATTGAAGATAAGGATTATCTGGATACTTTACAAGAAAAGCTTCTACATTGTAGTAGTCTTTGTGGTCAAGATTAGACATATTTTCATCAAGAGTAAGCAATGGTATTGCCATACCAAAAAGTAAATTAGCAATATAAGTTAAATATTCCTTAGAAGTAAATAAATCTTTTTCATTAAGATCTATAAAAACATTAAGTCTATCTTGCACTTTTTGAAGATTCATTAATATGCTCCATCATTAAAATAGAATAAGCAATGCCAATTGCAACACTATCACTTTCATCGTAATTATTAAATTTAATTTCTTCTATATTAGAAACATACTTATGTAAAGATTTTGCAAGATCGTCTTTAGACGCTTTGCCATGACCAGCAACCAAAAGCTTAACTCTAGCAGGAGGTATTCTATCAAATGGTATTTTTTGTAAAAATAAAAAATGCTTAAATAAACCACAAAGTTCTGCAAGCATAGATATTCTTCCTGGGCTACCAAAAGAGTAATCTTCAAAAACAGCAAAAGAAATATTATAATTTTTTAAAATTAAATCAGACACAACATAAGAAAACATAGAATACATATCTGCTATCTTTGAAAAACTAGGTGCATTTTTAATATTTTTAGAAATACAAGAAGTTTTGTAATGAACTGTAAATTTATTATCAGAATCCATTGAAAGAACAGAAAGACCAGTGCATGACGTAGAGGCATCAATAGATAGAAAATATATATTATTTTTAGCCATAGAAATTATCCAAGCTTGCTATTTATGTTTTGTAATTGAGTAAAGATAGTTTGAATAAGAGGATTTGTTGTATTATTGACATATAAATTCACGCCGCTAAGGACAATTGCCCCAATTAATTCATGTAAAGACCAGTTGCCTTGTGAATCAAAAGAGAGAGAATTATTACTGTCAAGACTTATAGAAAATGTTTTATCTATAGTTGGTGTAGTGATAGGAGAAGTTTGAGTTTCTTGAGATGGACTTGTTTGCATATTCAGAAAAGTTATCGCTGAATTTTGTTAAACAATTAGGGCAGCACTGACTATGACAATAGTAAATTATTTCTTTGTCAAAAGCCATGAAGCACTGATTGCATGTAATAGTGTTTATTGGTTGATTTAATTTATTATCAAAAAAACAATCTATATAAAGTATTAATTTTTTACTTATATAGATTGTTAATGAAGTAATAAATGTTTTTATTAATTTAAGTATAAATATATTCATTCTTTAGATTTAAAAAATGATATTTTTTCTGCATCAAACATAATTGAGCATTTAAGTATAGCCATTAAGTCCTTAAAAGAAATATGCAGAGTATCAGAAGAATTAACATCTTTGGAAGATATTCTGTTATTTGGATATACACAAACAGTAATATTTTGCGCAGTAAATGTAATTTTTTCTGACAAAGATAATGTTTTGCCAAGAGAAGCTTCAGATGTATCCATATTTCTAATCAAATCATTTAATAAAATTAAAGGATTTAAAGTAATTGCATTATTATCATCTGCTAAATTACTATGTGATTCAACAACAGCAGGCTTAGAAAGCTCTTCTATTGTAGGAAGCTCATCATTAAAAGGTTCATTTGTTAATAGTTCTGATTTTTCACTTTGAGCAATTTTGGCAGTACGCATAGATTCAAAAAGCGCACTAAATGCTTGAAGCTTTTTCCAAACTATAGCCTTAGTTGAACTATTAGTAAGTATATCTGTAACAACATATGGTAAATTTATAAAGCAAAAATTTGTCACATCATCTATGACATCAGATCCCAAAAGATCCTTAGATTTAAAAGCTCCAGAAGATACTAAGGCCTTTGCAACTTCTCTATAAGTTCCAAGAGCAAAAATATAATCTTTATTATTAATGTCTAAGTCTTCGCAAGACAAATCTATAAACTTAATTAATCTTTCATCTATTTTAATATGTGAAAATATAAAAACTAAACTTTGCTTATCAGACGTAGTTAAATTTTTATGTACAATATATATCATTTATTTCTCGTAATATAATTATATTCGTCGCTATGAATACTCGAAACATAAGACAAATAGCCCCTCATAGAAGGAGATATGTCAGTGGCAGTATCCATAAAATGTCTTAAAACTTTTTTCTTTTTGCTGCCTATTGATAATTTATTATTATTTAAATCTAAAATAATATTATTGACCATTTTTTTATCGCCTTTACCAGCAATAGTAGTTTTTTTATATTTAACATACAAACCGTAAGGCCTAATAATTTCCTCTATATGATTTATAGTTTCGATACTTAGTATATTTTTATTATTAAGTTTTTGAATATTACTAGATATAGTAATGTCATCAACATATCTGCTATACAAAATATTTACGTTACAATTAGACAATGACTGCAGATATTGCTTAATCTTAATATCTGCGAAAAACATATAGATATTAGACAGAACAGGAGTAAAACTACTGCCAGTTGGAAATATAGAATTATGAGTACAGAAAGACAACAATGCATAAGTGCCAAGACACAAAGATCTATGCAAAAAATCAGGCATATTAAAAAAAGAATAAATATCAAGAAAAATATTAGATTTAATAATTTTAAGCAAACTACAATTATTAAAAAATTTATTAATATCTATATTTATTAAAGACTCTGGATTATTAGAAAGATGGTAATTGGCATTATCAATACAAGATTTGCCTTTGATGAAGCCATATATATTATCTTTTAAATCAAAATTAGAAATCAAAATATTATAAATAGAATTAAAAAATATATTTATTTTTGCAAATAAAAAAGTAGTAGCCTGTTTTTGTTCATAGCTAAGCCTTGGATTAACAATAGAGATAACCCTTTCCTTAACTTTTGAATTTCTATAAACAAAAGTATTTGTAATAGATCCAAAAAATTCAAATAAAAAATTAAATAAATAAAAAAGTGTATTGGATAAATTTTTAATTTTACTTAAATAAAGTTTTTTATTAAAAGGATTTTTAACATACTCGTAAGTATTAATTGCTAAAATTATTTTTTTAGCAACATCAACAAAGTTTGTTATTTTTGTTTTTTGAAAAAACTGAACATTTAAACTCTTTTTATTAATATATTCATCAAAAGAATAATCAAGAATATTTAAAGAATAAAAAGAAATATCAATCATTAATGATAAAAAATTCTTATAAAGAGATAATGAAGATTTTTCAGAAAAATCAACAGGATTATTTAAAAAAACAGGAGAAATATTTTTTTTATCTAATACAAATTGAGAAGAAGGCAATATTTTAGTAATCGCCTTCTTTCTTGTTTCTGTTGTCATTATAGACTTATTAATATTTTTCTTAATAGTCCAAATTCTAGCCATAGCTATTCTTCTTTTAAATCAGCAAGAGCTTTTGCTTTCATAAAATTATCAAAAAAATGTTTTTTTTGCTTAAACGGAGCGTACTTATAAGCAATATTACTATATTTTGGCTGATCAAAAGAAAGAGCTAAGGCTGCTGCTGACGGAGTGCCACCAAAATCAATATTAAATCTTCTAAAAAGAGTCTCAATAAAAACTGGTTTATTTATAAAATTATATAAAATAAATTTAGAATAAAATTCAGAAAAATCATAAATAAAATCTTTGTGGTTTATATCGTATAAAGGAAGTAAATTTTCAACAGAAAGAGTAGGGCCTACTTTAAATTTTACAAGACTATAATAAACCTTTTCTTCGGCAAATAGTGTATTGGCAAAATTAGAAGCAACGGTAGCAGCAAAATCATTGATACTAAACATTTGCTCTGGATTGTTGATAGCCATATCCATATCTGCACAATTATCAAATTTTATAAACTCATTATCAGCAACTTCATCAAAATTTCTATTGTAATAATTTCCATAATTAGGAAAAGTAATATTTCCACTATAAAAACTTGTATTTAGTTGGCCGTTATATAGATTATTACCGACATCGATAACAAGAGAGCTTAGTTGGCCAAAATAAGAATGTATAACTCTTCTGGATATAGCATTATCAACAAAGTTAAACACAAGAGCATTATTAAAACCATTGTCTATATCTTTAATATCTATAAATTTAGAACGCAATATTTCTGGATATGTTTGTATAATTGCATTATTGGCCAAATACTTATCAACATAAACTATATCTACAATATCAGGAAAAAGAATAGCATATCTGGCAGCTAAAATTTTAGCTTTATTATGACCAATATCTTTTTGTATAAAGTTCTGACGAATAAGATTTTTTTGCTCAACAATACCACCATCACATAATACAAGGGTTATTTTGTTCTTGATTTTGCCTTTTAGTGCAGCATCATTTAAGACTTTTGCAAGCTTAGGGATAAACCAACCACCAGTGCCACCACAGCCATTAATAAAGATAGTATTAATTCCGTTAGTCAAGAAATACTTACCACGAGTAATAAACTGATATTTTTCAAATATAGACTTTTTATAATAATCTTCAATTATACTTGTAAAGTCTTCGTGTCTTTTGCGCAACTCTTCAACAAGCTCATTATCGTAAGCTAAAGATTCATTCATTAAATATTACCACCCATATGTTCAATAATTTGATTATATTCATCAATAGTAGTAAATTGACCTATTTCATTTACTATGCCTTTCATAAAATTAATATCCAAATAAGAAAATTCATTTATTAAATCAAAAAATGCAGCAATAAAAGTTCTATGATTAACACCTTCAGCAACTCCATAATTAGCATCTTCAATCCATGCTTTTAGCGCGGAATAAAAGTCTTCAGCTGCTTCTTTGAAATCTGGTTTATTCCATAAAATTTCACCAGAATCGTATGGCATATCTGGATCTTTATATGCATTTAAATAATACTGATATAAAGAACTTTCATAATCTTTATAAGAACTATCAGCCTTATGAGGTCTAGCGACAGGATATGTTAAGGGTCTTGCAGGTGCTTGATATTGCTGAACAACTCTTTTGAATTCAGTTATTTTACTTTTAACACTATCAGGGATAGAGTAAGTTTTGTCAGAAGTTCTGTCAAAAATATCATCAAAAGTTAATGTAACAAATTTCTGATTACATCCAGCTCTCCAAGCCATAGAAACATTACTTATAACATTGCCTATAACACCAAAAAGCTTTGTGCTAATTTCATCAGCGGTATCAGTACCACTAAAACCAGCGCAAAAGTTAGCATGCGAATGAACGTCCATAACATGAACTAAATTGGTATCAACAAAAGAGCCTTCATTTCTTTTATAAGAAATTGAAGCACCAGCAACTTGTTGCTCTGGTACATATAGTTCGTAATCTAAAGTAGTCAGATTCCAGAAAACACCAACATATACTTCGCTTTTAATATTATTATAAATATCTCTAAAAAACCGCAATATTTCATTGTAAATACCAACTGGTAATTTAGGCAAAGAAAGCTCAAAGCTTGGTTGGCAAGTTGTTTGCAAATAAGGAATACTTATAGGACTTACACAATGTACAAATTTACCTATATGGGTGATTCTTTTTTCCCATATGCCATTATTAAACATTGCAGTACAAAATTTTTTATCAGATTCCAAAGATTCTATTTTACATTCGCCCTGAGAACCAAAAAGAGCGTAAGCAGCATTACTCATTTAGTAAGTTCCATTCTGAAAGCCAGCAATAATTCCACCAATAGTTTCTTCTGATTTATTAACTACAGACAAAGGAAATACACCAGTATCTTTTGAAAGATTAATAATCTTAAGCATTTGATCACCTTCGTATTTGGACACAATATTATAATTAATATTGGGCTCTAGATGATTATTAAAATTAGTAGACATATAAATATTAAACAAAGAACTGTACTTGACAGAATCATCATTTACTATATTTCTAACAAGTTCATCTTTGTTACCCCAACAAATCCATCCACCACTAGAATAGTTATTAAAGGGCCAAGAGTAAAGATTCATATTTAAATCAAAAGAAACTAATTGATCTAATGAATACATAGAAATTTTAGAAACACTTTTTTGATTAGAATTAACACTAATCTTTAAAGCAACCAATGATCTAGGACATGGTACTTTTTCATAAAGAGTATTTTTATAATAAAGATCTCTATGTATTGCTGGAAATTCAAATATATATAATTCAGAATTACCTGATTTAATTATTTTTCTGCAAAACATAGGAATTAGTGGTGTTTCAAAAGTGGCAAAAGATTGCCCAAAGGTAGATAAAAAATATTGTAAGGTTGTAACTTTATTAAGTTTAATTCCATTATTATCAGAATTAATAACAACTTCGCCATTATTTTTAATTTTTATATCAAAAATAGTATGGTCAGACATCTGACAATTCTCCAATTGTATGAAAGCAATCTTTTATATAATTTATAGAAGCCGAAAAATTTGGATAAGAAGAAAAAGAATTTACACAAAAAGACACTTCTTGGCCAACTGAAAATTCATAAGATTTATTAATTAAATCTTGAGAACTAGAAAGAAGAATGTCATATTCTTCGTCTCCATTTTTTAAAGAAATAAATAAATCAATAGGGTTTCTGTAAATATAGTAAAAACCTTCAATATACTCAGAAAAAACACTAGTCTTTTTAAGTGAAACAGAACCAGATTCGTGATTATTTACAAGTTCATGAATAAAATTTAAATCAATTTTAGAATTATTTTGTATTAAATTAATATTTTTAATTAAACCATCTTTGTGATGACCTTCTTGGTAAAATTTATCTAAATCTAAAGATACCAATTCAAGAGTCTTGCATCTTGTCTTATCTAAAATAGATGAATGAAAAGATTTTTTTGACTGATAATCGTCATCACGTGGATTAAATAAGCTGAATCTAACCATAGGAGGGTGCAAAAATCTCAAAGATGGATTCAAATTAAAACCAGTATTTGGAATATCTGGTCTTATTAAAGAATAAAATCTAAGTTTATTAGAAATAAACTGCAAGACATTAAAAAATGAATTAGTATATTTTCTTTTAGAAATAAAAACATTAATTTCATTATTTCTTAATTTATTAATAAAATTAGTAACAGAAGTTCCTGAATAGGATGGATAAGTTGTACTGTTTATATCAATACAAAAAATCATTTTCATCAAAAATGATAAACTATGTTCATCGGTAACTTTAATAAAATTATTAATATTTTTAGTAAAAGGACTAATAGAAAATTCTAATGCATTGGTATATCTAGTATAATTTGCAAGAGATTCTAATTGATTATTGCTTTTTCTTCTTTCTGATTTTGTTAAATTAATATTTAAAGCAACAGAAGAAAAGTCAGAAACAAGCGTTTCTGGGGTGAAAGAATTAAAAGTATTAAGAAATGCTAGATTAATAAAAACATTTTGATTGCAAGAAAAAGAATATTTTTTAGAAAAAAAATCATTAAGTGCCATATTAATAAGCTTAGCTGTTTTCTGATATATATCTTTTTTATTATCTAGGTCTGGAGCAATATTTCTTGTGCTGATGTTATTTGTATTAACATATTTTCCAACAAAGAAAAATGACATATAGTCAATGAAATTAGCTATATTCATTATATATAGTCGTCCTGTGGTATGGATTTAAGATTTTTTCCATATTTAAATATAATTGGAAAAATTAAGCGGGAAGAAGATTTAGATTTTTCATAAGAGCTAATTTGCAACAAAGCTTTTGGTACATCCAAAGAAAAAAATAAATTTTCCTTATCTTCGCTCATAAAGGTTGAATACTTTGCCTGAGACATTAATGCTATATATTCCATAACAGAAGGATTAACATCAAGTTCCTGCAACTTATCCAGAAAAGTTAAAAAAGAGGAAGCAAGTTCCTTATTATTTGTTTTTTCATTCATAAAAAAAAAGCGAGAGTTTCCTCTCGCCCTAATAAAATTAGGCTAAAGCAATAGCTTTTTTGCCTTCTTTTAAAGTAATACGCATAGTGCGATTACCTTCTGCATCAGTAGTGATCTGATAAGTGGCATCAGCAAGCTCTTTGTATGTTGGTTTTAAAGTATCCAAAATTACTTCTGGGGTTAAATCACCATCAACAGTGTGATCAAATTCTGTACCATAAATTACACGGATTGTAGACATATTATATTACCTTATTAAAACTATTAAATTAAAAAAAAATTAAAGTGAGAACACTTTATGCTGAACACCATTAACTACTACAATTATATCAATAGATGTTAAATCATTAATACCATCGTATAATGCTGTAGAATCAGCTACTGGAGTAGGTTGTGCTACTTTGTTTTTTGCGCTAGCAGCATTTAGCGCCGCAATTGCCAAATTAGCCACAGGACTATTTGCAACTGCTGCTTTGGTTTGTTTTGCTAGCGAAGTTAAAGCGCTAACAGCAAGTAAAGCTTTTGACATATTATTTTACCAATTATTAAAACCAATTATGTATTAAAGGTAGTGCGGCTTTTAGCATAACGCCTATAGACCATACCTCTGGAGAAGAAATAGGAATACTAATATTGACTTTTGGCTTGTCTTTATCCTTAGACGATTGATTAACTGTCAAAAAGTAACCTTTATCACCATTAAGTTTCATAGCTATATTCTTGGTAGTATCATTAAATTCGTGGAAAAGATTAACTTCTGTACCAGTATCTATTGCATAAATAAGATTTATTAAATCTGCAACACCTAATTTAACAGTAGTTTTTTGATTTTCCCAATCAAAAATTCTATTACCATTTCTTTCTTCTTTGAATGGAGCCATTTGCAATACTATGCATCCAACTCTAAATTTTTCTTCTATAGCCTCTGGCTTAAGAAGTTGTAAACGCATAGCAGATTTTCCTTTAAAAATAGAAAATTGACTAGGCGTTAAATTTTTATCTGACATTTACTAACTACCAAGGAGTATCGTCACCAGGCACTTCTGATGTCTGGGACTTTGGAGCCGTATTTCTAACAGAATTGCTAGGTGTGTATGGAGGTTTTTGACTAGCAGGTCTAGTAGATGGAGCACTTGATACAGGCGTTCCACCCTTCATTTTGTCAGCAACTAATCTGGCAAACAAATCATGAGTTTCTTTATTTGTAAAAGATACAATATCCTTATATTTACCTTCTGCATCTTGCTTTTGAGGCAATGATATAAAGAAACCAAATTCATTATTAGATTTTATTGCTCTAAATGAAGTTTTTAAAATTCCACTAGTTATATAGCCACCACCTAGATCAAATTCCTTAGATCCAGCTTTTGGTGAGAAGTATTGAACAGAAATATCCTGACTCATATTTTGCCTTTATTATAAAGCAAAAGCCAATCGAGCGTCTTGAGCTTGGTCGGTATTTGCTACAACATTATGGGTTGGCTTAATAGCAAGTACATTAGTATTACCAACTTGAGTTAAAAACTCACGCAATTGATTATTATCTACTTGTCTTGTTCCAACCACTCTTGTGATTTTAGGCACAATTTTTTGATCGCCAAATTCTTCATATTTAGCCCACTTATGCACAGCATAAACGGCTGCATGAATCGAGCCATCTTCATTTATACAGGTATGCTTCAAAAGACCAATCTTTTTTGTTGCTCTATTAATAGCAACAGCAACGTAATCATGGCCACGAGAACCGCGCCAGATTTTTACAACAGAGCCATTTACCAAGGGCATTGTCATATTTAATTTCCTTAATTGTTAACCATCTAAATTTAAACGAATTTTTATAATTTCTTCTTTTGACAATTGTTTTTTTGTCTTAATAGAAACTATATTAGCAGACTTCTTTTTTATTAATTCATAAATACAAAAAGAATATTGATCATTTTTTTGTTGTTCATAATTATTCTTATTTTTAAGCAACCAATAATTTGAATTTGGTAAATCAAAAAAAACATCTGCGTTATCAATTTCACAATTGATAATTGTATGTCTTATTTTATCAGCAATTGGATAAAATAATTCATATATTTGTCCACCACCTATTACGCATATTTCATCATAGTTTTTTTCTAAATTTAATAAAAAATCAACTAAAGAATCAAATGTGTTAGCCAAAGCTAAAAAAGGAATTTCTTTTTCTGGAAACTTATTTTTAAAATTATCTAATTTTTCTGACATAATATTTTTAGTTTCATCTTTTGATGATAAAACTATCATATCTCTATCAGGAAGAATAAAAGGAAGAGAGACAAAGGTATTTTTGCCACATATAAGTAGTTTATTTTTAGTATACTGTTTAAATAAAGATAATTCACTAGGAACTTTCCACGGTAAAGTGTTATTAATTCCAATTGCATTATTTTTATCAGTAGCTACTACCAATGTAATATTTGGCATATTCATAATATAATACTATCTTAAAGATACACTTTTGGCACTAACAAACTTAACGTCTGAATCCTTAATATGTAAAATAGTTCTTTTACTAAATGGCTTAATAGCATCACTGTAAACAGTAACAGAATAACCAAGTTTAATTAAAGAATCTATGGCATTTATAAAAACACCATTAATATCTATTCCGCATATATGTATATCATAATCTTCTGGTGGCAAAATAAAATCTAATTGATTACCATCAAATAACATTGTGTCATTAGAATAATCAGTTAAAGATATTTCATTATTAAGATGCAGAAATTCATTAGAGCATAATTTAAAATTAATAATTTTTGTTTGTGGAACAATATTATTAAAATTAATATACCTAAATGTATCTGCAGGATTGTTTACAGAAACATAAGCTCCTAAAACACTTCCTGAGTCCTTTAATATAGAATGAACTTTATTAAAAAGTTCTGGACCGTTATTGATTAATCTCTGGGATTCTGTATGGCAATATCCGTCTGCTATCCCAAATGCGATTAATGCTACTTTTTTCATAAACTGAAATTCCTAAATAATATAAAATAAAAAATTAAACTGATATTGGATAAACAAAACTACCATTATTTTTATAATTAAAAAGCTTAAAATTATTAATCTTATAATCAAATAAAGATGCTACATCATTACTTATATGCAAATAAGGCAATGAATGCAATTCACCAGATATTTGATTTTTAAAATTATCTATATGATCTAAATAAATATGAACATCACCAATAATATGGTGGTAATCTCCCCACATATAACCACATTGTTTTGCTAAAAGCATTGTTAAGATACTATAGCCAATGAAATTAAATGGCGCTCCAAGTACATAGTCGCATGAACGCTGATACATCTGGCAACTTAATTTATACTCTGGAATAGGTTTATTGAGTAAATCATCTCCTGTTTCTTGCAAATATTTAATATATTTACGCTTATCAATATCAGTAGCTTTTGAAACATACCATTGAGCCATTGTGTGGCATGGCGGCAAACACATATTGCCTAAATCTACATTCTCTTGTGGAGATATTGATTCATTTGGAATAAAAGCTGAATTCCAAGAGTTTATTATATGTCTTCTGCTAAATGGTCTATTTTTAAGTCCATCTATCAATAAAGTAATTTGATCAACTTCTTTATTATCAACAGACTTCCAATGTCTCCATTGACTACCATAAATAGGACCTAAGTTACCTGACTCATTACACCATTCTAGCCAGATAGTGACATTTTCTTTTAATAAGTCATTATTAGAAGAAGAACCAGAAAGCATCCATAGCAGCTCTTTTATTGCAGTAATTACATTAACACGCTTAGTAGTTATTACTGGTAAACCTTCCAGTAAATCAAATTTTAATTTTTCACCAAAAAGACTTATAGTCCCAGTACCAGTCCTATCATCCCTTACTTGCCCTTCAGACAAAATCTTTAAAGCTAACTCGTTATACTGAAGCAATTTTATAAAGTTCCTGAATAGTTAATATCTGATCTACACAATCGTCAAAAGAATCATGATTATTAAATCTTTCTCTTTTCGATTGATAAGAAGATGTAATTGTTTTTAGGCATAATTGATTTTTATACGAAATTGGGAATTCCATCCCATATGTAGTATAAAGACTTCTTAGCCATGTAAAATCTGCTATAGCTCCATTTGCCCAAACTATAGGTGTATCTTGATCTCTAGATATCTTTTTAGTATACCAATAATGAAATCGATTTAAGGTATGACTAGTATCAATTATAGGTATTCCTTTTGAAACACCTATACATTCTTTAAAAAATGCCTCGTTATGAAGTAAATGAAACTTAAGTGTTTCACTATCCAAAGAAAGTCCTTTTTTGATTTGTGAATCTATTTCTAATGCAACATTAAATACTTTATCATTAAATATACCTGATGATGGTCTAGTAAAATCTTCCCTTTTGCTATTAGCGTCAATATCAAAGCATACAGCTGACATAGACAAAACAACAGGATTGTCTTTTGAGCTTAATGTTTCTAAATCAAGCATTATATGTTTTTTTGTTTTTAATTTTTTCATAAGTTAGAACCGAAGTAGTATTGATAAATTTTTAATAATTATAGTTATTGTGTATTTATTGTTTTTTTAAAACTAAATACTACTTAGTCCTTTTTCCGACGGTTGACACGGCGTCCGTCGGAAATTCTGCTGGCGCGTGCTCCCAGAGGAGGCGCCTGCAGGTCCATCCTTCAGCTGTTATGGGTAGATCATAATTATTAATACGGGTGGTCCGTAGGCGTTTGCGTCGAAGGTTAACCTTCTCGCACGCCTAAGGACCTGTAGTATTAATAAGAAATGATCTCGACTTTACGTCGCCACCCCATAACAGCTGAAACAGATATTCTAAAAAATAGTGTCTCAATAAAGACACAAAGATTGGTTATGACATTTAGAAATAAATATCAACCAGAAATTTATTTACCCTCTAAACTTTTACCTAGTTTGCCTTTCGGCAAGGGTTTATAAATAATATTCAAAAAAAAAGGCAAGTTAAACTTGCCCATTAAAACTAAAAAGCTTTTGGAAACATATTGAAATTAGTAGATAATAAGTCAACTAATCCATCTGCTTCTTTTGAATATTTTAAATACGAGAAAACTTTTGAACTCAAACCAGCTATGAAGAAACAATTGTTATCTTTAAATGGAGTGGTTTCGGAAGCATTAAAATTAAAAACAACTTTAATACATTTTTCTCCGCCTAAATTTTTTAAGGACATTAACGATGTTTGATTCACATCTCCGTCACTTAGACAAAACACGGCATCGAATTGTTTAGTGCCAACAAGATTAATTGCCGACTGCAAATTAGTACCACCAGTTGGCTTACAGAGTCTTATCATCTCATTCCAATCAGATGATCCTTTAATTTCTGTAGCATTATTATTAAATAATATGGTAGTAACTTTTGAATCTTGATGAGCTCCAATAATCATAGAAGCAAATAAAGCTGCATTAGTAATTGCTTTGCCACCCATGGAACCAGAAGTATCTATCAGTAAACAAATATCTTTACCCATAGAAGGAATATTACAAGCACTATGATGAATTGCTTTAGATATAGCCGTCTTGATATTTGCATTAGTAACATTTTCGTATGCAGTAACAAAGTTCATAGGAAATTGTTTTGATCTTAAAACTTTATCTTTATTAGATATAATTTCAACAACTTTGTTTATTAATTTTTGATCCATGCATGATTCAATGTTCCTTAAATTTTTAAGCAAGGCCATATAACCAATTTTGCCAGAATCAACTAACTCAGTCCATATTTGAGTTTTTGTTTTTTGTTCTGATGCATTAAGTTGACCATTAGCAGACAATTCTGTTTCCCATGTATATGGTGTAGATAAATTGTCAAGCATAAGTTTTGCAAAAATATTGCTTTGGAGTGTATCTTTAGGAACTGGATGAACAATTCTAATCAAGTCTTTTAATGTTAGTGATTTGTTTTTACCATTATATTTAGATAATTGATATTCATCAAATTTATTAAAAGCATCAGCTACACCTTTTTTGATAGACAAAGGAATAGATTTTTTGTCACCAAAAATTGTCAAAGCATAAGAATAAAGCTCAGTCAATTCATCTGCTCTAGAAATTGTCTCACAAACAAGCTTACGCATATTAACATAAGTTTTATTTTGAACCCGTAATTCTTTTGCAAACTCAACTACCAAAACAATAGGATAAGTGCGCATATCCATTTGTTTTCTAGAAAAAAGCACTACATTTGCTATATAGTCAAAAGAATCTTGGGCAACTAATGATCTAATATTAGATTGCATTCTTTTATATAATTCTAAGGAAGAATTATAAAATTGATCTTTGCCATAAAAAACAGAACTAGCAATTTCAAGCAATGATAATTTAGCAGTCTTTAAAAACTGAATATTTCCATTTGCAGAAAAAGAAGTTACACTAGAGGCATTATTGGAGATAGGAACAGGTTTTACTGTTTTTTTATTTAGTGCAGCCATAAAAATACCTTATTTTGTTTTAACTTTTGGATCTTCAATCTTAGTTACACTGTTACAAACAGTGCATTTGTGGCCTTTGTTTGTGGTAGTATGAACTCTATTATTTTTACCATATGTAGCATCTTGGTAATCATGCTTACAATTGCAGTGCTTAATCATATTAATTACTCTTTTATAATTTCAAGTTTCTCAGAAAATTCATAAAGATTATCATGAATTTTACTTAAGGCCAGTTCAATAGCAGAAACAACAGGATGTGCGTTGTTTACAGCTAGATACAATTCAAAAAATGCAGATTTAATTATATTAAAATCATTATTTTTTATCGTAAAATAAGGATAATGGTCAAATTCAAGAGACTCATTAAATCCAACGTATTTTTTACCATTAAGCTCTAAAGAAGCTATATGGCAATAATCTAAGGTAAAATCAACATCTACCCACTCTTTACCAATAAACGGAATACATGATCCATTAAATGTTTTGTAGAGAATTGGTAAATTATTAAATTGCTTAGTAGTTAATTTTCTAGCTAAACCATTTAAATGATCACTCATATCTTTTGTTATCATACAAAATCCTTTAAACAATTTAATTCAATATTGGCATTTTGCGCTATTTGATCAGTAAGATTATGCGAGTATTCTTCAATATAAAACACTTTACAAATACCAGCATTGGCTATTCTTGCCATACAGAAAGAGCATGGCTTGGTTGTACAGTAGATAAAAGAATCCTTAATAGCGATACCATGTCGTGCGGCATTATCTATAGCATTAGATTCAGCATGGGCACATGGACACATATCTAGAGACTCACCTGACTTAACTTTTGCTTCTATCCGCGCACATAAAGATGGATGTGGATATCCAGATGGAACACCATTGAATCCATCAGATAAAGATCTGTTATCTTTTGTGACTATAACTGCACCAACCTTTCTACCAGAAGCACACGTTGACATTTCGGAATTAATATAGCATCTATCTATCCAATGCTTATGCCAGCCCTTTCTCATAGAATTCTTGCGGCAGTAGAGTATATAGCTACATCTCTAAGATGCGACATTGATCCAGAAGCATCAAGTACGACAACTATTTTAAATGGACTTTGATTCATTATTAATTTTTAACCATGTTTTTTAATTTTGCTGGATCATATTTTGAAAAGTAATTTTCTTTAAAAAATTTCATAGTAGGTCCAATTCCAACTAAATTATTAGAATTAATTATACTTAAAATTTCTTCATCGGTAAGAAGTTTTGGCAAATAGCTTTCAATAAAAGAAGCCTCATGCCTCAAAAGTGAAAGTTTAGATTCATCAGTTACTAAAGATTGAAAGTCTAAATTATTTTTTAGAAACTTAGCCAATACTTCAAGACAAATTTGATCAGATGTTTTGCCTTTGCTTAAAGTAGAAGTAGAATAATTTTCAATTTCTCCAACTAAAGTAGTAAGCAAAGAAGACTTAACAGAAGACTTACTAAGTCTTGCTTCTATTCTGTCGTTTTTAATTTTTTCAAGCAAGGTCATTGTTTTTTCTATTCCTATTAAAATTTTTATCCCAAAAGAATCCACCAAAAAATCTAGTCATTCTATAATAAAAAGAAGCTAACTTGAATTTATTTAAATTCATAACAATCAAAAAAATGTCATCACATTGTTTTCTTGTCAAGGAATGCCTACCAGCATATTGATACAAAGCATCATGTAATAAAGAAGCCTTATAGGTATAGGACCCAAAATCTGGAGTCCCAACAATTTTATTATTTATTTTAAATTTGGGAGAACAGCCATCCCAAGAATAATTCTCTAGGACTGTTATATTATTATTAGCAATAACAACCCATCTAGAAATAAAAACAACATCTCTTAAAAAAGAAAGGTTAATTTGAAAAGTAAAAGGTTGAGTTATTGTATATTTGTACATAGACATATATCTACCATAAATGTGAAAAGCTATCCAAAACAACATCAAGGCTATTTTGCATAAGCTGCATATCATTATTAAGTGCTGTAAATGATTTTAAAATATCTATATAAGACTTACATACAATATATTTGTATTTTAATACTTGTAATTCATCAATTGATATATCTTTTTCATTTTTATACTTAGATTTAACATATAGAATATAGTTTTTTAAACTTCTTAATTCTTGTATTAGCAATTTAATAGCTATTAAAAATTCAGTAATATCTATATTAGAAAAATTAAATTGAAGATTATTCATTTATCAAACATTAAAAAAGGCGCAATAAAGCGCCTTAGTTTTTGGAGGAAGTTGATGGCATCGAACCATTATCGCTCTTAACGATACTATAATTTTCAAGACTATGCGGGGAGCCAACCCCAGCAACTTCCTTTGTGTGGTGCTAGGTAAAAAATTTAACCTAAAAATCAACAACCCCTAATACTTTTTGACTTCTGGAGTCGCTTGAATTGTCATAGTATTCCTGATTTTTTATTTAAATTTAATAGTTATTTAGAAAATAATTTATAAAATTTTCTAAATCCGTAAGTATTAAGATACTTTAAAGCTCTAGATTCTGAGCAAAAATTCTTACCATCTTTTGACATAAGCCAAATATCGGAAACATTTAACTTGTCTAGTATAGGATAATCGTACCCACCAGTAGCAAAAGGCCATAAGTTTTCACACATTGGACAGCAAAGACTGCAATGAATATCAGAATCAAAAAGATAATCCTGAATATAAAGATCAATAAGTGGGACTTGAGATAATTTATTATTATTAATTTTTCTTAGTTTTTTGTGCCATATTTTTTTATCAATTTTTTCTGATTTTGCAGAAGTATATGGAATATATAAATTTTTCTTAAAAGATCTAGACATAAAATATTTTCCAAAAAAATGGCAGAGACGACTGGCATCGAACCAATACTTAGACTTTCAAAGAGTCTAGTGCTAACCTTTACACTACGTCCCTAAATTTGGTACTCCTAATCGGGATTGAGCCGACAGTCTTCACATTGAAGGTGTGACGTGTTAACCAATTACACTATAGGAGCAAATTAAAAAATGGTACCTTTGCTTTTTTTAAATTTGGTGTCCGAGACAGGAGTCGAACCTGCAAACCTTTCGGCGGAGACTTCTAAGGACTCTGTGTTTTCCTTTTCACCACTCGGACATATTTGTTTTTTATTGCCCTAAGTATACTGCTAGTTAAACTACAAAAGCAATGTTAAATTATATTTGGGGTTGTCATTTTGGATTCTTTTACATCATGGTAGTAGTCATAAAAAGCAAATATTGCCAATATTAAACTAAAACCACCATAAATTAAAAACCAAAATACATCAGATAATGGGAAAGAAATTATAATAAGAAATTTCTCTAAAGCAAAACAAAAATTTAAAACACATGCAATAATTAAAACTAAAAAATTTCTTTTAGTATCATTTAATATAGACATATATATTCCATAAGTTGTACAAAGTAAATAATATAAACAGTAATTTTAAGACGGACTCGAACCGAAATCTCCAATTTTTAAGGTTGGTGTTTTACCAATTAAACTATACTCCCAATTTGGCGGGAACGAAGTATCTGTTTATAACGCAATTATACAAAAATTGTGGACCATATCGGGATCGAACCGATCTGTTTTTCCTGATTGCAAATCAGGTGGCCACTCCTAGCAGCCCCATAGCCCATAAAATTATTTCAAATCTAAATACTTTAGCCAATAATCAATCAAATAAGCTGAATCTTGATCGGAAGGATGAAAATTTGGACTAAAATATGAAAAATAATCAAACAATAAATCTTTAAACAAATAAGACAAGTGCCCAAAAGAATATACAATTTTTAATGGATTATAAAGTCCTTTTTTAAAAAGAAGTCTTAAATAAAAAATAGATACTACAGTAAAAAATACAATAGTTGCAGCAATCATTATTAAAATTCTTATTAAATAAGAATCAACTTGATCCTTATATAAATCAAATGCTACACATTTATGCTCACATTCTTCGATAGCATGCCATATCCATAAATTTAAATAGTCATACATTATAGAAGAATAATGAGAATGTTTATTTAGTAATTGATGACCCATTATGCCAGTAAAATGCTCAAGAGAACATGTGATAGCAAGTTGCCAACTATTTGGTAATTTTTTAGCAATATCAAGCAATAGCTTTAATTCATAATCTAGATCACTGGTATTGCAATTTCTTGATATCAAATCATTCAAAGAAGAATGTTCCCTAGAATGAAATGATTCTTGTCCTATAAATCCAGAAATTTCAGATAATAGTTTTTTATCAGTTACCGCACTTCTATAGTTTTTTACTGAATCTACAAAAAATTTTTCACCTTGAGGAAATAATAAAGAAAGACAATTCCAAAAAGTAGTTATATATGGATCATCTTTATAATAAAAATTAATTGCATATTTTTTAAATTCTGGTTTTAAATTTCTTGGCTTAATTCCTACCAAAGATCCTTTACTTGCAAACATAGAAAGTTCCTTACAAAGATATTATTAAATAATGTTGTTTAAAAATAATTATAGTAAATATACTAAATTATAGTAATATCTTTGCAGGACTTTTTTTTATCTTTTTAGGACATTAAAGAGGTTTATTAAAATTAATCATTTGATTTAAAATAAAAACAAAATGATTAGTAGATGGATCTTGTTTTATATAATTGCAATATTTAATTGTTAATTTGACAGCATTTTTAATTTGCCGTCCATTAATATCAAATGCTGAAAGCAACGAAGTATCAATAGATAAATTAGAAGGTAAAACATCTTTGTATAAATTAATTTGATTTTGCCAAATAATATTTCTTTTATCTGAATCTAATGCTTCATACTGTAATGCTAAACTAATTCTAGAAAAGAAAGCATCATCTATATTATTAGATCTATTTGTTGTTAAAAACAAAATACCACGATAATACTCAAGAAGTCTTAAGAAAATACTAACCATAGCATTTCTATAAACGTCCATTTCTTGTCTTTTTTCCATAAAGATATCGCATTCATCCAAAAGAAGAACAGCATCCCATGCGGCAGCAGTATTTAATACTTTTGTTAAATTAAATTCTAATTGTTCTGGGTCAGTTCCTAATTCGCCAACGCCTATCATGTATAAAGGTTTCTGTAAAGCTTCTGCAATAGTTTCAGCACTCAAAGTTTTACCAGAGCCAGGAGGCCCAGCCAATAAAAATATTGAACCGCCACCTTTGTTATCTATAATATCTTTACCAATAATAGGATTACTGCCTGAAGAATCAACCAATGCAAACATTAAGTCTTTTACATTTTGGTCAATAATAAGCTTTTGAAAAGCATCTTCTCTAAAATTAATTTCAGATAAATTGTTTATTAAAGTTTTAGCCCATTTTTTAGCAATAAAACTAAATATATAAACATATGGAGTAAGCTTTAGTCTTACATCTTCAGAAATGCTTTCAATATTATCAAAGCTGTTAATTGGTTGTCTACTACTATCGTAATCTTTTGGAGGAAAATAATCATTAAAATTAGGATTAATTTCTCTAATTAAATTAACATCAACCATGCATCTGCCAGTAGCATTATGCATAATTGAAGAAAAATAATTTAATTTTTCTTGTATATGTCCAGTGTGAAAAAGATAAGAAGGATTTTTGGTATACTCTAAATATTTTAAAGAACGAGATAGAATAGTATTTTTTATATCATCTGTTGGTATGGAAATTCCAATGGAATTGGAAGAGCATTTGTCTTTAAAATAGGTAAAATATCTAGTTACTGAAGATTCAGAAATTTCATTATTAATAATTTCAGTAACTTTAAAATTATATGAGTAATAAATACCCATCATAGATTTATGTTTCTCTGCTTTATAAATTTCAGAAATAATATAATTATCTTTTTCAATTTCAATAGCAAGTGGCTTCTGATAATTTATAAGACATTCAAAAATTTCATCTGAACTAAGCAATTCATTATTTTCAAATTTTTTCAAAATAACAGAAACATTATCGCATAAAAACTTAATAGAAAAAATAATAATGTCAATGCATTGATCTTTTATTATTTTATTAATATCATTAAGGGCTTTCAGCTCTGTTGAAATCTTCTGTCTTTCTTCGAAGCCAATATTAGAATTAGAAGAGTTTAAAGAAACAACAAGAGACTTGATCAAAGAAGCATTGGAAAACGCTCTTATTGGGTCTCTATCAATGAGAAAACTAGGAATAATAGTTTCATCTTCATCTACTTGTTCTCCTTTTAGATTTTCCAAAACAGAAAACAAACTCAAGTTATCATCAAAATAAGTGTAGTATAAGAAATGCTTAATAGCACTTGCTATATCATACAAATCCATAAAAGTATTATCCATTAATTCTTTTTCAGCTAAAGTATGATGATCAGAATAAATTGATGTTTTGTAATGCTGGAAATTAGGAATTGAATTAAATAAAGCGTATCTTAGGTCGTTGTTTGTAAAACAAATCTGAACAATATTGCCATTTTTAGCAATGACATAATCAGTATCTTTTTGTAAAATTTCCATAAATTAAATTTTCTAAAGCAGAATTAAAAGGAATCGTAAAAATACGATTTTAAAATAAATGGCGGAAAATGGAACAGGCGGTAGGATTTGAACCTACGATGAGGATTATTCCTTCAGGATTTGCATTCCTGTGTCTTCGACCACTTGAGCTACGCCCGCATAAATTGGTCAGGCTACAAGGACTCAAACCTTGGACACTACTTCCCAAAAGTAGTATGTTGTCACTACACCATAGCCTGAAATCTTCCAAGTTAAGGAAGATGCTTTAAGATATTTCAGTAAAACGTCTAGGCCCTGCCGTATGTTTTTCTTCATGATCTTAGAGGCTTTTGCCATTTCTGGACTTTATATAAAAATAAAGTATAAATTAAATTATTGTATTTTAATGAAAATTAACGATTTTTCGAAGTAACAATAATTAAACGCAATTATTTTTATAATTCTTAAATTTATTGATGTTCTTGCTCCCCTTGTGGAACTAGCCTTAGCATCATGGCCAGGTCTGCTCTTTTAAAAATGGCATCGTATTGGGGAATCGAACCCCAGTATCTAGGTAGACAGCCCTAATGACATCTCTACGACGTTCATTATAAAACTGTTATACCAAAGCAGGATTATTTCCCACGAACTCTTACATCCTATCGTCTTATGTAAGGTTATCCCGTTTACAAGTAGTGTTCTTGTAAAAATATAAATAGTATCTATATAAAGACCAGACTAGCTTTAATATAAATTAAACACCTAATAAGATGATACTATTAAATAAATTAATAAAAAGCATGATTACCAATAATAATTGATTTTCCGCGTTTTTTAAGTTTTTTAACTTTAAAAAATTTTGAATTATGTGTGTAATTTGTTTTTTTAGTTAAAGAATTTGAAGCAACTAATAAAGACTTTTGCCAATCTTTATTATTTTCATTTGGAATTTTCCATTTGTTGGCATTTTGAAATTGATTTTTTTCATAAATAACTTCACAAACAGATAAATTTCTGTCAGAGGCTCTATTTAGGACAACTTCAGCAACAGCGTATTGTCCTTCTATTGGTTCACCTCTTGACTCATAAAATACAGATAAAGCAAGACATAATAATGCCGATTTTATCATAATGGTTCTCCTTTGTAGATTTCTCTCTAGGGATGATGCCACTTTGTTCACCAGCATAAATCAAACTGCTAAACGGACTTCATTAATTTAAATAACACAACAGAAGCGTCTAGGAAGAATTGTGTTAATTTTTTGGTGGACGCACTAGGAGTCGAACCTAGATGTCTAAGACTGCGACTTTACAGGCCGCTCCCTCACCGTTCGGGAATACGTCCAATGAGCTTTAGATTAATTTTTTTAATTCTAAATTTAAAGCTTGTCTAGAAAGATGTTTTTTATTTTTATGCCTACATCCTTTTTGCTTCATGTGTTTTGCAACATAATTGTTTATTTTATTCATAATCAAGGTTGATCTATATTAGTAATAAAACTCTTATAAGCTTTATCATCCAAAGGAGTATAAATAGTATTTTGTGTTTCAATTTTTCCAGAAACTCTGCAAAAAGATAAAACAAGACTTGTTAAACAAACATTTGTGTTAGAAACATGCGAAGATGGATGATCCGCTGGATAAATTAATATTTTAGTATTAGGACACACTTTTATTAGTATGTCAATACTTTTATAGGAAACTAATTGTTTATTCATAATTATTAATAGGCTATTTAAAATATCCTATTTTTTAAGTTAGTTTAACTTAGTAAAGCTTTAAGCTTTTCTGAAATAGATTTTGCTCTTAATACTTCAGATTCAGAATAAACTTTATTCTCTTGCCATGTAAAAATAGCATTTTCTGCATTCTTGATATCTTCTTCAGAATTTTTTTGAACAGCCTGCAAGTCTTCTAAAATTTCAGTAAGTTTTAAAATAACATCGTCAACTGTTTTTGGAATACTCTGTTCTTCTTTTAAAAAAAAAGACATTATTTTATTCTCCATATATTTCAGAAAAAACTCTTTATTTAATAGTTGACCAAGATTCCATAAAAGAATGTGGCGTACTATTAAGATCATGACTATAAATAGTCCCAAGAATATTATTGTAAAGTTCAAAGTCTTTATCCTGCGCACTTGAAACAGTGATGTGTTGATTATTAACTTTAATAAGTTTTAATTTACCAGTTTTGCTTTTTTGCAGGGTCTGTTAATGGATTTTTCAAAATATTTCTAGATTCATTCCCGACTATTGCATAAGAACATTTTATTGCAAAACCAAAATCATCCGTAAAGTTATTGAATATATTTAATTGGATTTAGTAAAAAATCAGGCATTGGTTGATTATGATGCCAGACTGGATGAATAAAAGGAAATTTAGTAAAATCAAAATACGAATAAGCTTCTACATGAAGCATTGACATTGGTTTGTTTTTATATTTTTTTAAAACTTTTAAAACATTTCCAATCAAAGAACCTTTTTCTACAATTTGATATTTTTTTAAATTAATTGGCTGAATTTCACTATATAAAATAAAAATATTTAAATTTACATGATAAACAATAACAGCATAAGTTTCATTCCACCAAGGAGAAGGAGGAGATGCTAATTGTCCAGTAAATACAGAAATATCAATCACTATGCCATCATCCAGAGCGTATACGCTCGTGTTTTCTGGAACATACAAATCTATACCAGTATGAATATCATGCTTCCTTACAGCGCCAAATGCGCCTGCATCAGTGCCTTGAGGAATAGGTATTTGTAAATTATTAAATAAAACATTATTAGTTAATATTTGTGGAACATATTCTTGAGTTTTGTAATCATCTATATCTGACATTGTGTTAATTTTATTTTGCGACAATTCTTTCTTGCTCTGTATTGGGACTTAATATTTGGCCATAAAATACAGCACCGTCAGCACATCTTGCGCTAAAGTCAGAAGTAAATTCATGTTCTGCAGCACGTCCCATATGGACCTTATCATTAGCAGTAATAGCAAGAAGACCATTATTTGAGTTGCATATCTTGATAGAATAATCAATTACAGCTGATGATAGAATATAGTGTCTATCTTTTCTGGCACAAGAAGTAATTAAAAACACTAAAAGCAAACTAAGGAAAAATATTTTTTTCATAAATATTAAACAGAAAGTCAATCAAGAGACTCAACTGCTCCTCCACAAATAGGGCAACAGCCATTGATGCAGTAGATATAGCAAGCAAACCATGAGCATCTAGAACATTTCACATATCCCATAAAACACCTTTTAATAAATAACTGCATATTTATCCTTTTAAGATCCTGATCAAATTACACTTAAAGCAAATATGCACATAGCAATTTTCTAAAGTGCAATAAGATTTATGCCAATCATGAAGACAAAGTATTTGCCAGAAGTTCATATTTCAATCCATGAGATTGTTAGGGATAATTTTTTGATACATCCAATGCTCAGCATTTGGCTGCACATGGTTGGCTCTCACGTATTTAGCAAATGAAATATTAAATTGATCATATTCAATGGCTGTGGATAGGCGAATCACAAAGCCTTCATGATTATGTTTGTAAGGTTGAAACGCTTTTGTTATGGCATCTAAATCATACTGGCCGCGATATATAACTGGAACATATTCCAATCCAAGTAATTCAAACCATTCGGTAGACTCATCCCATCCAAGAGCAATATTATTTTGATCCCAAATAGAAAATGCATAGAAATATGATTTTAAATCTTGATAATGTATGGAATGCTTAGCAAATAAATTTTCGCCACATATGCGCCACCCTTCAGGAAGATTTCTAAAAATTTTCTCAGAAGCAAATTGCTTAATCCAATTTTTGCTTGGATGATTGGTGCTCTCTAAAGATCTAGCATGAAGATAGTTGTTATAAATAGAAGTATTTTGTCCATCCATTTTTAAAGTAACTACAACATCTTTATTATTAAAAATTGAAATATCTTTATGCACTTTGTCATCAGATGAAATGCCAGGACTAATTGGAAGGTGAAAAGTTCTTGGATATTTTTGTAAATTCATCATAGCTATCCTTATAGCAAACCCAAAGTTTAATTTTGGATCGTTTACCTATTTGTCTTTTAAATCTAATAGCATTAGTTATATTACCTCTAGTGCACTTTAACTCTGTTGATGCTATTTTTGCATTTTTATCTCTTTTGTTTAAAAAATATTTTTTTCAAATTAAAAGCATACCCGCAATAACCACAAAACCATTCTGGACCAATAATTTTACCTTTAAGTTTTATATTACCTAAAGGTAGATGCTTTGAACCACTTTTCATTTTGTGCCATGATTTAATCCATTTAAATAGCCATATAAATAAGCTAAACATATTGATCTACTAATGCCATTACCATCTGTTGCCAGATTAATGCACTGAAATAGAAATTCATCAATTTTATAATATATGTTATACCACTCTATTGTTCTTTTGCCACTAAATAATCTTTTGTCTGTATATTTAGTATGCTCTATTACTAAAGGAATATTTTTTGAAACAATTTCTTTCAACAAAGTAGCAATTTCTTTATCTTCTATTGGTTTTTGTATATGATTTCCAATTGATACAAGTGGCATTAATACATCCTTAAATGATCTGTTAATCCCAGAAAAGCTTCTCTTGAATGTGGACCTATTGCGGCACATGTAACTGTAGGAATATTATTAAAGCAAGTTCTGCCTTCGTCTGTAATAAGAGAAGTATTTAATCCTAGACTATTGGCTTTTCTGTAAATAGCAAGAAGCTCTTCTTCTGAATTTACTGATAAAATAATTTTGGTGAAACTGTTTTCGATCCATTCTTGTTCTGGTGAATCAAGTGGATAAGATAATGAGCAAACAATACTATTATTAATAATATCTTTGCGTTTGATAAGATTTAAAATATTACAAAGAGAAGCATGAGCAATTTGTGCAGCAAGTTTACCAAAACCAACTGGATTGGCATTAGAATCTTTCAAATCATTTCTTACAACAATAACTTGTTTAGACGACATTTTGTTTCTCTCCGATATATGCCATCGCACCATTATTAAAATCATTTTGATTAAATGGATTAGAAACATATTGCTCTATTTCTTGCAAATCTGTACCAGCTAAATGCTCAAACATAGCCCAATCATATCCTTGTTTATAAAAATAAGATTGTTTTTTAAAAATCCAAAAATATAATGAGCAACAAGTTGCAATAATTATATACAATAAAATATATCTCATATATTTTCCTTTTTTGATCTCTTCTGCTGGGTTCGAACCAGCTCCTTACTTTCCCGAAAAGTACGAAGTAACTATAAAAAACGCATCTATAAAAGAGTAATAAAATTTATAGTATATTATCTTACGTGCTAACCATTACACCAAGAAGAGTTTTTGAAATATTAAATATGTGTGCCGAACAGGACTTGAACCTGGAGCAGGTGTCAAAAATAGCTTGACGTATAAGTTTGAATCTAATAATATAAAGACTCAAGCCAAGAAGTTGGCCCGCATACCTGGACTCGAACCAGGGACCCCATTTTTAGAAGAAATGTGCTCTGAATCCAACTGAGCTATATGCGGAATAAAAAATTAATTAAAAGGAAATAATAATGGCAGCAAATACACACCATACAAAACTCAAGGGCGATATCGCTGTGGCAGCAGTAATACTGGATTTAACTAAAAAAGGTTATATAATTTCAGAACCAATGTCTGAAAATGCTCCTTATGATCTTATATGTGACACAGGAGAAAAACTTCTACGCATACAAGTAAAATATAGAGAAGATGAAATTATCCCTCGCAAAAATTCTTGGAGCGATAAAAATGGGCATCATAGCAAAAAAATTGATACTTCAAAAATAGATTATTTTGCATTAGTTAATAAAGATCTTTTAGTTTGCTATCCATTACCATGTATGGTAGGTAATAGTATTAGATTTAAAATACCTGAAAATTATTTTAATGAGTATCATTTTTATGAAGATTATTTAGATTTTAAAACTGAGGTTCAACCTACTCATCAAAATTATAAAAATGAAAATAATAAAAAGTTTGTATCAAATATAACAAAAGATATGTTGTTAAATATAATTAAAACATCTCATTATAAATCAGACGCATACAAAGAATTAAATATACCTGTAAAAGTTTTTAACAAGTTGCTAAACGATTTTAATATTGATTTTTCAGAACATTGTTTAAAACAAATAGAGCAAGAAAAAACTAAAGCAATTAGAAAAGCAATTAACACAAAAGAAATAGAACTACGTTTAAAAAATAAAGAAACGCTTAAAAGTATTTCAACTGAATTGGGTATTACTTCAGAGTATTTAAGTTCTATATTAACAAAAGAAGGTATCTATGTTTCTAATATGTTAGAACAACAAGAAATATTACATCCTAAGAAAATTGAATGGCCTTCTAGAGAAGAATTAGAAAAACTTCTATGGGAAAGACCTACTATGCATATAGCTAAAGACTTAGGTATATCTGACAAGGCTATTGAAAAACACATTAAAAAATTAAATCTTACCAAACCACCGAGAGGCTATTGGGCAAAATTAGCAGCTCAAGCTTAATAAAACAATTAAAAAAACATAGGCATATAGATTGTTTATTGTTGTTGTATCTATTTGCTTATGGAACTTAAATATTAATCACAAATCCATTTATCAGCACATTCAGATATATATTTAAATACATATTGTTTTTGATAAACGGTATTAACAGTTTGAGATTGCACCTTTGCTTCTGATGCATCTACTTGATCTGAAATAATTATAGCAGTAGCACCAGTTGCTAATACTGGCGCTGTATAAGAATTACTGCTTGAAGAATTTTTGATATAAACTCTTTCAATAACTTTTTCAGTAGGTTTATTTACAATAACAATTTTTTGAGTTATCGGCTTTTGATAAACAACAGTTTTTTTTAATACTGGATGTTTCTGAATATCTTGCTTAGATATTGTTTTTTTAACTTCTTGCTGCTTAGTATTTGCATTCCAAGAATAAGTCTTTTTCTCTATTGAAGATTTATATGTAGAGCCTTTATTATTGCTTGTACTTCTAAAAGAAGACATTGAAGAGCTAGATGATTTAGAAGAAGATCCACTAGATCTTGATTTAGCATTAGCGTCAATAGGCAAAGTAATAATAAAAATAGTTAAAAACAATAATAAAAATACCTTTTTCATATCAAACTCCGCAATGTTTCATGCATTGCTGAACATTTGTTAAAACATAATCTGCATCATCTACGTCCCATTCTCTTTCTTCAATTATTGCTTCAATTAAGTCAATAATATTAGATTTTAAATTTTTGACTTCTGACACTAAATTATTGTCTTTATTTTGATGTCCAGAAATATCAAGAATAATTAAATTAATATCATCTTTTGCAGAATTTAATTTTCTTAAATATCTAGAATTAAGTTCTTGCTGTTTTTTTAAATTATTATTAGCTTCTTGTTTTTTTGCAAAAAAAGAATAAATAAAATAAATAGCAGAAATAGTAATTACAAAATTAAATACATATAATAAAAATTTAGAAAATTTACTAAAAAGATTTTCAGATTCTAGTCTTTCAGATTTTTTATAATAATAATTTGATTCTGGTTTATTTTGTGCTTGAAGAACTTGATATAAATAATAATTAGCTTTATAAGAATCAGGATAAGTTGCGACAACTTCCTTTAGCTGTTTCTCTAGCATAGGTAGCTTAGCTTTATCTTTTTCTGCTTGAGTCATTTGAATTTCTATATCTTTGACAGAAGGAGCACTATAAGCATTATTAAAAAATAATGCAGAAAATAGTAAAATTAACAAAAAAATAAAGCTACGCATTTAAAAATTACCTATTAATCTCCACAAGAAGAACTTGAGGAGCTTGACGAACTTGATGAATCGCAAGAACTTGGACTTGACCCAGAAGAATAAGAATCATTAGTAAAAGATGAATTAAATTGAGAGCCACTCTTTGGAGGAGCTGAAGATGATTGACTTTGTGAAGATTGAGCAATCAATGATTCTAAAATATCTTCAGCAGAATCAGTATCTAATTCTCTTAATTTTCTATCCATGCTAGATCCACTTTTTTTCTGTGCGGAAGCTAGTGCAGCTTTTGATTCAGCTGTTTTGACTCGCATGGATTCTTTTGCGCGAGAAATATCAGACATTGCATCATTTGTGTTAATATCAGCAACTGCTTGAGCGGCACTTGCTGTAGCGGCGCCAATATGCATTTGTGTTTCAATAGAAGTTATTTCTGAAGTAGCTTTATTTCTTTCAAAATAAGCATTTTCAATATCTTCTTCTAAGCCCAAAATAGTTTCTTCAAGAGAATCATATTCACTTTGAAAAGATTCTTTCTTTAGCTTAAAATCTTTAACTTTTGAAGCACATTCAATAGCAAAAGCCTTTTCACCTTTACTATTTGCCTTAATAGCAGCAGCTGACCATTTATCAATTTCGCTAGTACAAGTTTCAATATCATCACCAATAAGAATCAATCTACCCTTTGCCTTGTTTAAGCTATTTTCGGCATTATTGATTTTTTCATCAATAACCCTAATTGTTTGTCTAGCAATTGATGCTGGATTTTCAGCGGCATCAAGAATATCATTTGCCTTTCCAGTGATCTGATTCCATAAACGTGATAAAAAACCCATATAAATGTTCCTTAAATAATACTTGGAATAAGATTTTGAATTAAAACATTTAACGCTTTGGTGCGTAAATCATTAGTAGTGGCTTTATTTAAAACATCTTCAATTGCAATATAAATGTTGTCTACAATTGCATTAGAATAAACATCCAACATTGAATTTTCCAATGTGCTTTGAACAGCAGAAATTAATGCATTTTTACAAATAACTAAGGCATCTTTTGTTAAAAATTCAATAGAAATAATCTTATTAACACTTGAGTCTTTTACAAAATAAATGCCATCAGCGCCAATATATTCGCGCACAGGATTATCAGTAGCCTTATCTGTATTGTTTTCTAAGCAAGTAATATGAGCATTAAGTCGCTGCAAAGCTAAATTAGAACCAGCCTTTTTAGAATACGCATCATTTTTATGGCAATAGCTAATACCAGTAATAATTTTTTCATTATAAACTGCGTAAGCTAAAGTAATGCCGCCTTTTAAAGTTTCATTTTTTAAATGAATAAAATGAACTTGTGATTTTTCTAATTGCGTAGTCATATTAATTCCATTGCACTGGAGGTTGAGGAGTTGGATCAACAGTTGCAGTGCCACAGGCTTGCAATACTGTAAATTGTTTGCCTGGATTAGCTGCAGCTAAACGCATAGCTTCATTCTTGGCTGACTGAGCACTAAGATGAACTTTAGGATTAGATGCAATAGAAGCACCACCAGCAGCACCAAGAGCATTCCCCGGAGTAATACTTGCAACAATATAGGTTCTATTGGGCAAAAAAGATTTGTTTGACATAATTAATTACCATAGTAAAAAGAATGATAAGATTTTGCTTTTTCTAATTCACAAAATCCAGAAGTGGTTAAATGGCCAGTAAATCTGCCAATTGGAAAATAAAGATCATCAATAATTATAACTGCAAAATCAAAATTATCCCAATAAGCCATTTGCTCATTAGGTAACCATAAAGGATTGTTGTCTGACATAAAAATAAACCTTCATTTTTAATTAATTTAAAATAGCCCTAAGAAAATACTAAAACAATAAACATGCTGGATTCGAACCAGCAAAGCCTTGAGTGTGACTCAAATTGATAACCGTTATCGAAGTAATTGTTTTTGCGCAATAAGGCTATTTAAAAATACATCTATTGCAAAATATATTTTTGTATGTGTTTTTATAAGACTATAACTTATGGCTAAACACACAAACCAGGTTTTTTATAATAAAAATTATTTAATTAAAAAATGCTCTAATACGATACAATTAATGTATTAGAAAAACAAAAAATAATAATATTATTATAAAAAATATTTTTACTTATAGGCAGCCACGAGTAAAAGAAATGTTATATAGAAAACAAAAACAAATACGTGGATTTTATAGGCTTTAAGATTTAAATTTTATAATTTAATCTTTAAAATTCCAACACGGAACTGATAAACTTTTAAACTTTAAGGTTTAACTTTTAACCTTTGAGCTTTAAACACATTTAGTTCCCTTTTGTAGAGGAAATAAATTAACATACTTTAGTTAATTATATTTTGTATTTAAGTTCATCAATTATTTCACCCGATGATTGGTTATCTAGATTTATCTTTTGCGCCTATAAATAAAAAAACAGTTAGCTAAACTTCAATTAAAGTAGAGCAATTTGATTCAGATAAAACAAAATCACATTCAGTCAAGAAGTCATTTAGTTCTTTTTCAAAATTAGCGATGTAAACATTTAGATCGTTTTTTGTAGTAACAATAGTTGCAGTTTCGTCGCGTTTTACTGGTGAAGAAACAGCATCTACTTGTGCCTGAGACAATTGATTTTTGTCTTGACTAGAATAAGTCGCAATCAATAAACGCTCAATTTTTTCATCAACTTGTTGATTTTGAGCAGCTGCGGTTTTATGGGCAGCAAGTAATTGGGTACGCAAAACTATTAAAAATAGTTTTTTATCTTCTGCGTATTTTTTAGCACTAATTGCTTGAGCTACTGTTAATTCTTTTCCAGCAATAACTACTTTAGTAGTAGAGTTACTTTGGACAATTGCTGCGTTAAGCTTGAATTGACGCTCAATTAAATCTTCTACACTGCTAAAAGAAGCAGAGATTGCAGTTGATAGCTCAGAATAATCTTTGAAAGTTGTATTGCCAATTGGTTTTTGATTTATGCCTTTAACAACACCAATAAAAACACCATTACGAATTGCTGTAGCAATGCGATCGGAAATTGTGCCTAACTCTGACAAGGCACGTGTAACTGTGATTTTTGACATATTAAATTTTTAACCTTTTTTAGCCGATAAATAAATGCCACGTTTTGAATTACTAGGAGCTCTTAGTGTTGAAGTAGTAATAAAATTTGTAGTATTCGGAACTGGAATGTTACGAACATTACTACGAATATAATTTGAAATTAATGCAACTGAAGCTGCAGAATAAGTTGGCATAGATTTTAGGGATTTACGCAAAGCTTTTGCTTTTTTAAGATTCATAATTAACCTTTAATTTAGAATTAAATGGTCCTTGGGGTCGGAATCGAACCGACTAGGAGAAATCACTCTCGCCGCGTTATGAGCACGGTATTCACTGCCGTAGAATATCCCAAGGAAATACGTTTAAGTTGTTTTTCTAACAACCAAGAAAGAAGACTTGTTCTCATTTATAATTTCAAGAACAATTGAATATGGAAGCTCTAAGCATGTGCCATTTTTTATAAACTCACAAAATGCTGTAAAATGTTTTTTACTTAAATTAATATTGTGATTTAACTTAAAGTAAATATAGAACCAGTTTTGCAATAAAAGAAATTGATATTTATCAGTAGATAATAGCATCTCTTTTATTTTAAGGCAATTAAATCTTTCACTTTTTGTAATGTCGCTATAATGAAAAACAATTAAGCTGTTATTTATAAAATAATATAAATATTCATTTAAAGTGTTTTGTTCTTTTGCGGATTCAGAAAAATTGTTTATTTTTTCATAAATATCAGGAAAATGTCTTTGCAAATTATTGAGATTAGATCTAATAAAATTTCTTTTAAGCAAGAGATTTTCATTCATGGAATCTTTTACATGCTTATATCCACAATGGGCCTCAATATACTCTTTAGCAATTTGACATTCAATAAAAGGACGATAGTAGCAAACATTATCAATGGATGTTAATTTACTAATACCAGACATTCCATGAATAGAAGTTCCAGTGAATAAATTCATTAATACTGTTTCTGCAGAGTCATTAACATGATGACCAGTCAAAACAGCTTCATTTGGTCTAATAATTTCTTTAATTTTTTGTTGCCTAAAAACTCTTCCATCGGTCTCGTTTGAGATATGAAAGTTGTAAACAACAGCTTCAAAATTTAGATGTTGCTGAAATAAATTAAACAAAGAATAAGCATTAATATCTGACTCTGAATTACCATGAATAAAATGAATAACCCTATATTGTATATTGTGATTAACATGCAAAAATTGCATTAAAGACAACAAGTAAGTCGAATCTATTCCACAAGATAATGCTAATAAATATGTGCAATTATTGTTTTTTTGATGATTTAAAATAGCGTCTAAAATTAACTGTTCTTTACTCATTTTTTAATTCACTATAGTAATACTGATTTGCTAATGTAGTATAAATATATTTATTATACAACATGTAATTAGAAGGAAAATTTAATTTAAAAATATCAGATATAAATTTTGCAACTGCAGCACTTCTGCTTATGCCACCATAGCAATGGACAATAATATTATCTATGTTACTACTAATAGACCGCTTGATAAAATTAATTAACATCAAAGCATCATCTTTTGTAAAGCATGAATTTAATTCATCATCTGCATCATAAAATGATATTTGTTTTGAAGCAGACCAATTGCTATTAATTTTAGGAACATAAGTAGCTGTTGGATCTACAATACTAACACAAACAGAATTGCCAACAGGGTTGACATTATATATATCAACAAAATCTTTTTGCGAACAAAAAACTAAATTCATAATAACTCCAGTTTGCCTTAAATATTTAGGCATATATAAAGAATAATTTAAGTGTTTGCATTTTTTGTATTCAGATTTATAAAAAGTTTAAAAGATAAAACTAATGGAATAATTATAATAGATGATATGATAGTTGGGAAAATTGATAATAATATTACATTGGAGTTGTTTTTTATTTTAGTAAATCTAAATATTAATGCAACATTTTCAAGAAAAATAATTTTAAATAAATTAAAAATAAACTTCATCATTGAGCTCTATTTTCTATAGCAAGAATTACATTTAAGATAATAGCCCCGACAATAGGAAAATTTAATAAATAAAATTCCTTTTCTGATAAAAATCCATATTCAAGATAATTAATAATTGTGTCATAGCAACAGTTGTTTATATAATTAATTAAAATAAGCAAAATAAACAAAATTAATAATGAAACTATCATTTTATACCTCTTTTTATTCTGAAGTTATAGTCCATAAAAGATAATATTTCTTCTACAGAATTAGTAAAAATTAAAACATGCCATTGATTTAATGTCATAATTGATTTTGTATGAAAAATATAATCGCCCAATTCTTTATCTTTTAAGCCAGTATGCTTTTCTAAAATTTCTTTTGTTAGTTTATTTTTAGATAAAGAAAATATATCATAATAAAGCTTTTCTTGATTTAATTGTTTATAGAATTGCAAGTGTGTAATTTTAAAATTATTTATAAAATTAATTTTACTATTTTCGTCATACTGAAAATTTGATTTTGCATTTTTGCAATAATCCAAAAAAGACATATAAGTTTTTCTTTTTCTGTCTCTAACTCTAGCAGTATGATTTCTATTTTCTAACAAATAAATTTCTGGACTAAAAAAAATATTATCAGAAATATAATTAAATATATCTTCTAAATTGTCAAATCCAGATTGAAATTTTTCATAAGAAAAATTAAAAATTTCTAAAGCTTTTTTAAAATTTTGAGTAATCAGTATTTCTTTTATTAAAGTATCTTTTTCTTTTAATATAAACCAAAGACCGTTATGACCAAATTTAAAACCAAGCTTATGAGATATTCTACCAATTAAATTACAAACATCATTATATGAATAATAATTTAAAGAAAATTCATATTCATCTGGAGGCGAGAATATTAAATCAACTTGATGACCCATAATTGAATATGAAGTAACTAGACCATTTTTAAATCTACTTAAAGCAAAATTATTTTTAAATAAATCATAATTTTCTAAATATTCTTCAACTAATATTCTATATTCTTCTGACTCCGAACATACAATAATATCCATATCGCCAAAATCTATCTTTGATTTATATGATGGTATAATACTGTGTTCACAAAAATCATTTAAGTCTTTATTAAAGCTTTCAAAAAATGTTTCCATAATTAGACCAAGGTTATCGTATTGCTCCTTGGTCATTCTTGTAACATTTGGGACCGCTGTGCCGCCCATAAGATTATTCCTTTAGAGTTTTAAATAAATTTATCTTATCTTTTATTCTTTTGTAGGAAATAAAGTATTGAGATAATTTAGATAAATTTTCAGCAGAAAGAGATTTTAATCTTGATGGCATCATATTATGAGTTAAATCATTAAACTTTACCTTACAAGCATCAAGAGAAGATAAGATTCTTTCTATGTTTTGATCATAGGTTAAAGATTCATCTTTTGTCAAAAGACTAACACAATCGCATACTCTTTTTGAAAAGCCTAAATTTTTTAAATCATCTATAGTTATAAATGTATCTTCTATTACATCGTGCAAAATAGCTGCTTGAAATAATTCTGAGTCATCTGTACCAGTGGCTAATGCAACATGCATAACATGTAAAAAATAAGGGAATCCACCTTTATCTAATTGGCCAAAATGCATAACAGCAGATACCAGTATTGATAATGATGTTTTATCTTTTTTGCGCCAATACATAAAATTTTGATCTAAAAATTCAACAATATTCACTATAGGTTTACATGTCATAATTGCCTCTACTTTGCTGGATAAACGCCATAAGCTATACAACCAAATCTTGTATCGCTATCTATATAATTACTTTGTGATTGATTTGTATTGTTTTCGTCAATTTCGCCAGGATGTTGATAATCAAATAAAACTGTAACAGTTCTGCCGTCAATGCAAGTAAGCACTTGATTATACTCAATAAAATGATAAAGCCAAAGCGGAATCAAATATAAACCTTTTTCATCAAATTTTTTAAATCCAAGATATGAAAGTTCTTCTTCGGAAAAACAATCAAATCTTATTCTTCCAATACTTTCAAGTAAATTTTTTTTGGTTTCTTTTATAATTTTCCATTTATATGAATCATCCCATCCATATGTAAGTATCTCTGCAAAAGTATTTGTTAGAGATCTATTTAATTTTATAGCATTAACAAAATTATTTTTTTTATATTCTTGCAAATCAGATTCAAGATTATGTTCTATAATCATTTATTTTTATTTTCTCAATAAATATTTTTTTATTATAATAACTAATATTTTATTTAGTTAAGTATATTTATTGTTTATTTATTAAATACCAAGCCTATAATGTCACCGCTTATAGTATTGACACTACCATTTATTTTTGCATTTTACATCGCCACTAATAGTATTGATGCTTCCAGAGACATCACCACAAGAAACATCTCCAGACACAGTACGTATTGAGCCTATTGAAGATCCAGACCATGCCACTATACTCTTACAATTGGCTTGTAACTCTTCAACTGCAGATAATATATTTATTGTAATATTTTTTTCTTTTAGTTCAATTTTAGTTTCACCATCCACTACAACTCTATCTCCATTGATAGAGATATTATTGCCAGAATAAGTGACACCATTAATTTGAACTGTAGCATTTTCGCCTTTTGCAAAAAATGGAATTTTCATAAATTAATCCTTAAATAAATGTGGATATTTATTTTTCATTTTATTTGCTTCAATAGAAAGTTCATTAGCTGTAGTTTTAAAAGATTGAGCTTTTTTGAATGAGTCTTTATTATTTTCGTCTTCTAATTTTGATGCATCATCATATAACGCTTCTGCAATTTTTTCGGCCAAAAGTGCAACATTATAATAAATATCATTTATTGTTTTTTGATTCATAAAGTAACATAAGGAGTTGTAATAGTTGTTATTTGTCCACAGCCAGGACATTTCTGGGTATGGGAAGATCCTGGAGGTATATATAAATATTTTGGAAATTCATGTCCAGGATGATTACATCTGTCATGTATATTTTTATAAGGCTTGCCAGGGCAAGGCAATGAAAGTTTATTTAATCCACTACTTCCATAGCTGTCTGTTGCTCCACAATTAATACAAATTTCATCGTACCAACTAGAATCACTATATCGTGTTATATGACTAGGGTGAGTTGATGACATTAAGTGTATTCTCTTGTTTGTGAAAAATGTATATTTTTTTTATCTTCTGCTGTAATAATGCTTAAAACATAATTTGCAAGTATTGATTGTGGAGAGTTAGCAGAAGATTTAGCTATTACATTAATAGCTAAATCTTTTATTTCTTTTGCTGATAATTGATTTATTTCAATTATACCATTGGAGTGAGTCATAAGTTGTTCCGAAAATTAAATCTTTAAAATCTTTAAATAATTCAGAATTAAACTTACCAAAAGGACCAACTGTTAATAATCTTGGATGAATCCATCCGTAATTTTGTTCTAAACTATTTATCTTTGTATTAATTGCCATATATAATGGATTTTCAATTAAATAAACATCAACTAAATAGTTTATTTCACCAAAACATATTTTTTTTGTAATAAATTTAAGAGAAGTCTCGGTTATAAGATATGGGGTTTCTTCTGAAGTTTCTCTTATAATTGCCTGAATTGATGATTCATTATTTTCTTTTTGCCACCAGGCATTCCCCATTGAGAAGAATCATGCTTTCTATGTCCTGCAAGCATTAAACCATTTCTATGATCATAGACACACAGGCAAACTGCTTTTTGTAAAGAATTCATTTTTATACCTTTTTAAATAAAAAATTGTCTGTATAATACTTAACTACACCTTAGTTAAAAAACCTTTGGAGAAAATTATGCTAGGATTAGTTTATACAGACAATACAGTAGATAAAATAATTACATTTGTAAATGGTATATATTCAATGGATATACCATCTAACATTACGGACAGCGAAGATATTCTATCTTTTCAAAATACACTTGGATTTTCTTTTTTTAGATTTTCTTTTTTTACTTCAAAAAATTATGATTTATTTAGAATAGTTAATATAAATGTAATAAGTGATGATAATTACGACATATACGAAACACCCACAAATAATATAAATGAAAAAACTATATTTATTTCTAATGATAACTTAAATATTGTTGCATATAGGTCATCTACATATCAAATAGTATCAGCAAGTTCATTATTAAGTAGCGAAATAATAAATATTGGAGAATTATCATTTGCTGATATGCAGACTGTCGTAACGACTGCTGCTGGACTAAGTTCCCCACAGATAAAATATTTAAAACCTGTAGGGAACGATACAGTAACATTTACAGAACTTGTATAAATATTACTTGTTTGTATTTAAATTGATAAATGGAGTGTTATTGCCAACCATATACTGGGGAACATCACCATTCCATTTGTCAATTGCCACTTTTTGCATTTCAATGCGGCGCAATTCCAATAGCTTTGGAGTGATTTGTTCTTTTTGCATACGCAAACCTTCAGCTTCAGCTTTAGCTCTAGCAATAGCCTGTTCAGAATCAATCTTTACTTTTTCAAGCTCATATTTAGCTTGTTGACTTCTTTGTTCTGAAATTTGTTTTTCTTCAACAGATTTAGTAAATTTATCACTAAAGTCAAAATTAACAATAGAATAGTCGTCAACAATTAAATAATATTTGGCTAAATTTTTTAGAAACTAAAGACTTAACTTCGTCCCTAACAATTTCGCGTTTATTAATTAAGTCCTGAACAGCATATTTTGCTGTTACTGTTTTTAGAGATTCTTCCATTGCTGGCACAATTACATTTTGTGTAATATTACCAGAAACAATTTTGACAAGATCAGCTACTTTGTCTGGATCTATATGATAGTTTAATGCAGAAATAGCAGTAACTGGCTGGATATCAGAGCTTACAACACTTGATTTAGTTTCAAATTTAAAAACACGAACATCCCATTGCTCAATTGTATCGACAAAAGGATTTGTAAAATTTAAGCCTTCTTTTAATTCTTCTGTTTTGATTGCTACAAATTTTTTCACAACACCGCGATGACCGCCTTCTACCACATAAAAAGGATTAAAAATATAGCAAAGAAGTAAAATAAATCAGCCAACTAGATATGGCACACCATTTTTTAAATTAGATGGCCAATCTTTATCAACTCGTTTACCAATTTTTTGCGCAACCCCAAAAACAAAGATAGAAGCAAATAGGAATAATAGAAATAAACTCACTTTGATTTTACCTTAATTTTGAATGTAAATAGCTTACCATGACGCATGGTAGTTACAGTTTGAATATTTTGTCTAGTGTTCATTACGTTAGTCCTATAAAAAGAAACATAATAATTGACGATATAACAAAAATAAAAGCAAGCTTTGTGGCTTGCTTATCTTCCTTTGTTGCTTGTTTCATTTAAGCTGCCTTGTGTTTGTCTTCAGAAAAATTAATTTTAACAACTTTAGGATTATAGCCAATAGAATTAGCCATTTTAGTTATTAAATTTTCATCAACTTCAAGCTTGCCAGAAGAAGATAATGTAGCAAATACTGGATTAGTAATGCTTTTGCCCATATGTGAAACTGTCACTTGATAAAGTTTTTGTGCCATTTTTTAGTGCTTCAAATTAAAAGGAATAACATTGCTGCCTAAAGATTTTTCGTATTCAGCAGCATCTTCTGACTTTGACTCATTTAGAGTAAAAGCAATACTTCCAGCATCTAATGAAAATAAATAGTGATTATCAATACTTATTCCTTTCATAGAATGCGTAATTGTTATGGGATTATCATCAATCCAAATATCAATATGGATATTTAATTTTGTGCAAAATTCTTTTTTGCCTTTTCTGCCAGTAAATACAATACCAGTAACAAAATCATAATGTTTTAAAAACTCAAGATCTTGACTTTCTTGTTGATTATCGTGGCGATAAGTTACAATAAAAATATTGCAGCCAAAAGAATGCATTACTTGCATTACATTAAGCCACATTTCTGGATTTGCAGTAAATGTGTCATCGTAATCAATAGCAATTGCTAAAGGTTTTTTTTCTTCTGGCTTGGAAAATTTTTGTTTTAAGGAAAACAATTCAGCTAAATTTAATGAAGCCCAAGGAGGTTGGGGCTTTGATATAAGATTTTCAAGATAATGATCTAACATAATTTAAATGCCTATAGCCAATTTAAAGTTTTAAAAACATCATTAACATTATTTGTGTAAGAATTATTTTTAATATCTTCACGAACTAATGTTAATATTTTACCAAGATAGTTTTTACCAGGCCACTGAGAAGGATCTGTTTTTTTACAATCTCTTTCATCAAGCCCAGTTCCCCAAACAAGATCAAATGGAGATGCTTCAACTAATAATTTGTCACCAGTTTCAATAAGAAGCTTTTGCAAAGAATAGTTCTGAAGATATTTAAACATATTACCTTCATAAACAATTTGCAATTTATATTTATTCCATAAATCTTCGTTGTAATTTGCTACAAGTCTGCCTAGTTTTTTTTGATGCTTAGGATCGCCACACTTCATTATAAGTTCGCAAGAAGCTTTGTCATTAAACAACATAGCTTTATGTGCCATCATGTATTGCTCACAACAATTATATTCAATATTTTCACGATCTTTGATTTTAAATTTTGCCCATTGTGAAAAAAGGCCTGACCAAAAATAAGCATATCCTACAGTATTCATCTTAAATAATTCCAGATTGTTCAGCTTTAAGTTTTTTTAATTCTGCGTAAAGAGCCCTTCGTTGATCGCGCTCTTTGTTTGCCTCTGCCTGTTGATTCATTAAATGTTCAAGGCTTATTTCAGATTCACTAAATACTTCAAAGATATAAACTGATGCTGCTGATTCACATCCCCATCTTCTAATGTCCCATTGGACATAAACTGGATATTCTTGATTAGCATATTTATAATTTCCTTTAAGAAATTCTTCAAATAAATCAAGTTCAATATCTTCGCAAGATTTATCAGCGATATCGTGCTCTTCTTGTGCAATACCTAAAGCGCTTTGTATAAATTCATATTCTAAATTTAAAATTTCATCATATTGTAATTTTGCTCTTTCTGAGTCAAAAAAAATATAAATCATTAATTTTTCAAATTCTTCTTTATTTTTACACTTAATCATCTTGTACTTCCTGATCTAAATCTAAAAGATTTTGCTCAAAATTATTCATTTCGTTTACTGCATTATCTAATTTATTTATATAAGTGGTATATCTTATTTTATCAATTCCTTGATATCTAAGCACACCTCTAGCATAAATATAAATATTATTTAATAATTCAATTTTTTTATTCAGAATATTATCTTTTTCTGTTTTCATTTTAATGGAAGAAACTTTTCAATTAGTTTTCTAAAGTCATTTTGAATTTCATTTTTTGCAGTTGTATTTGCATCATAATAAATTTCATTCATTATTTTTCCAACAACCTGAGTAAACCATTCATATTCTTCTTCTGGTAAATAATCAACATTAAATGAATATCTTTTGCCATTTATATGATGATTAAAAATTTTATTATTATCATTAACAGTAATATATGTATTTAATTTTCCAGAATTATTATTAACTAAATATTTTACATTTGGAAGTTTCATAAAAAATCTATTAGCATATTTCCAGCTATTAGATGATTCGTCAAATTGAAAAAGATTTTTATTTTCCCATTTTAAAGTGTACGACCATAAAAGATCGTTAAATTCCAACATTGCAACAAATTGACCATTTGTTGGCATTTCATTTGAAATCATAGTATTTTTATTTCTTTTGAGATTTTATTTTGAAATATTAAAAATTAAATTTTGTTAATAAATTTAGCAGGAAGACTGATATTTGACATATTAATAGCTTCTTTAAAAAGAGGTGCTATTTCTTTTGGAGAAAATCCTGCTAATCCACAGCCAATTTCTGTAACTAAAAAATGTAAATCTTGTCTTTCTTTTGCAAAGAGTATGAATCTATCAACATAAATTTTTATTTTACTAATAGGTAAACTATTGCTAATTGTTGAATTAACTGTAGGTATTCCATATGTTTTGCCTTGCAGTCCTTCGGCTTGTCCATATTTCGCTCCCCATCTTAGCGCTGTCTTGGCTGCACCTTTACCATGTCTTCCAGATTCATTGCTGCCAAAAACAAATATTTGATTATTTTCAAGAGTTGTTATGTTATTCTCTGTAGACTTCATCGCAATCTCCAAACCTAACTCTCACTTCAAGCGCGATAAACACCCAGCCATTTATCGTGTACTTACTTAAAGTTGTGAGCCCTGTGTTAATGTTTATATCAGTTGGGTGTTTACGCCTTAAGTTTGGTAGTTAGAGCTTGCTTACTGGCCTGTTAATCAAATCGGCTTCAAAAGGGTCATGCTCGTAAATATTACACTTTTCAGCTTCCTCTTTTTCCAGTCTAGCCATTTTGCAGGGGCAATGTGGTTGTCCATTTATTGCCCCTAAGCAACCGCACATATTAACTGTGCCGTTTTTTAAACCTTCTAATAATTCATCTAAAGTCATCTTTTCATCTCCTGCACTTTATCGCTAAACCGCAACGCTTCTAACTCGTCACTCAACAAGGACAACAACCCAGCCGCTTATCGTTTACTTTTCTAACATCTCACATTTTAAAGTTTTTGTGGGGTGTTGCACGTTAGCTAAATAGTTAGGCACCACACCTAAATTATTTCTAGGCATTTACCACACTTAGTGCAGTGTCGTATTTTCCCCATTCCTACGTTAATTTTTGACCATTTGCCTTCGTCATGCTCGCATTTACGCGCCTCAAAAAACCACCACTTAAACCATTTAATCATCTCATTAACTCCCATTCATCGTGTTTTCTATCACAGGCGTTCCCACTGCTGTATTCTCAAGCGCAAGCAAAGCATTTTTATCAAAATGTACACTTTTGCTTACTGTCTCTGTCGTAGCAACTTTAACTGTAATCTTCATCGCAATTCCTCAATCTAACTCGCGTTTAAGTCGGATAAGCACCCAGCCGACAGTTATGTATTTTTATAGCGGTGAAGTGCTTACCGCTTAACTATTAGTTAGATACTCATAGCCAGTTGCTTTAAGCAAAACAAAACAAAGACGGTTGAGCTTTGATAATATCAACTCGTCTATTTGCCATATCCACATATTTTTTTTCAATGTCATAGCCTATTGCTTTTCTGCCTTCTTTTATTGCCATAGCAACCTCAGTTCCGCTCCCAGCAAACGGGGCTAAAACAATGTCATTTTGTCGGCTACAAGTTAAGATTAAAACCCTTGTAAGTGTTTCAGGCTTGCAAGTATCGTGGTCATACTTTCCAGTAATGTGCGCTTCTTGGTCAAAACTCATAATATCAAATAGTTTTTTGAAGTTGTTAAATGGTCGCCTTAGCGTTTCGTATTCCTGCCTTAGCGTTTCGTATTCCTGCCTTAGCGTTTCGTATTCCTTAAAGCCTTCCCATTTATCAATTTGAAAGTGTTGTATCAATTCGTTATAAGTTTCGATAGTTGGCAAATCCCATTGAGAAGATCCCCACCTAAAACAATGGTCTGCAACCTGTCCAACTTGTCCAACTATTTTTGATTTTGGTATTCCAATAAAACCCTGTAATTCTTTAAAATATTGCCTTAATGTTTGGAAATTATTTACATCTAACTTTATTGATTCTAATCCAGTCATAATAGTTTCGTTGCTATACATCAACAGTCTTTCGCTTACAGGAGCAAAACATCTAAATAATT
>JACCDT010145501.1_pt1 | contig 93046 bp, 76 predicted proteins | sample 7446291 | NCBI WGS metagenome assembly JACCDT01 (sample SAMN15323446, study PRJNA562643) | freshwater metagenome | isolation source: river surface water | place: USA:Blue River Watershed | collected 2017-08-17 | reverse complement strand
CACCAAAGTAGCTTTCATCTAATTCAATATCACCAAGTACACTAAACGGAGAGTCAACTAAACAAAAATCAAAGATACGCAATCTAATTTCTTTTAGGTATTTATTAATTGAATTACGGCTGACGCCAGATAATTCACTTATTTGAGTAGCAGATAAATCTGCTACAAAATACCTGATTATTTCTCTAAATTTAACTTCAGAAATTTTTGAACACTTAATGTACTTATTTATTTGAACCATGACAGTATCTTACCACATCTTTAAATGTGCTTTGATTGTCTAGCCCCAATTTTAATTATGATAAGGGCATCGTTATTTAATAATAGCTAACCACGGCTCCATTTGACAAGCTTAAATTCACAACACCATCATTAGTCGCACTCATTGAAGATATATTATTTGCTTCCCCATAACTACGCAGATCAAAATTAGTGTCTTGCCATTGCTGACTCTTCATATTTAGCTGATAAATTTTGAAATCAGAACCTACTGCGAATAAGTATTCAAGACTAGGACTACCAAAAACCTCATTTAACTCCTTGTCTTGCTCTAGATTAATTGCATCATTTGTACTATAATCATAAAAAATATCATAAGTTTTATTGTCATAAACATCTTCGTTCTCATAACTTAGCAGCAAACGAACTGTTGAATTAGACAAACCAATGACAAAATCAGAAATAAGAGCATCTGCAGGAATATTAATCGAAGTTAATTGCCATTTCCCATGATAATAAACAATCACTTTGTTATTATTTAATGCCGCAAAAATATATGGATTACCTTCATTATCAAAGTAATAACCTCGTTCAGTTATTTCAGTTGCACCATATTGAGTTAGCTCTAATTTAGTATCTTGCCAACTATTTTTGTTATTAAGAAAATAAAAATTATTCTTGCTCTTGCTAAATAAAACAACATTGCTCGCGTTTAAATTGGTAATAAAACCATCGCTACCGCTATCTAGCAAATCATCGGCAGAAAAATTAGTAGAAATACTATTACCAACCTGACTTAAATCATTATAAAAAGTTAAACTTGGTGTTTTAGGATTAAAAATATATAACTGACTAGCATTTGACAAACTACTTAAACTAATATCCGAATCCTTGTCAAAGTTTTTAATACTGATTTTTTGCCATTTAGCATTGTTACTATTATATTGGCAAATACTGCCATTTGTTGCAAGTAGGCTAATCGTATTAAAACTAGCATTAATCGCAACATAATCAATCAAATTAGAGATGCCTGAGCAACTACTAAGCCCAGTATCAACCCAAGTATCGCCATTAAAATATAGCAGCTTATTTTCTGTAGTTAAAGCCAATACAGTTTTACCGCTTGGGTCAACATTAAAGTTTACAAAATCTTCAGTGCTCTCAAACAGTTTATCGTCTGGTGTAACATTCATCCACTTACCACTATCATATAACCAAATCTCACCATTTCCTGGAAATACAAAATAACGTCTACCATTATTTAAGCCATTGACCAAAGCCGTATCAATGGCATCATTTTCATCAATCGAACTTCCGCTTTGAGTAAATGGTGATTTTAGATTATGCCAACTTTGACTACTAGTACTACCACCATCTGTTTCCTGATTACCATTACTACACGAAATAAGCGAAGTAAGACCAATAAGGCTTAAGATTGTAACAATTTTTTTCATATTAGACTACCTTTAAATTACTTAGCACTATTCCAATTATAGTCCCAAAATTGTTGCTCAAAACGAGAAACAAAATCATTAGAATCAACAATTACACCATATTCTGCATGTGATTGATCATAAGTGTTATGTGAACCAACGTAGACTAATTTACCATCCACCTGTCCAGTTTCTTGATTTTTACTATCAACAACTACTACTTTAGAATGATTCGGGAAATAACGATAATCACTTAAATTGGCATTTAAATTTTGCTTATTACTATTTACACGAATTTGTAATTTTTCTGGATTTTCAACATCCAGCGAATTACAACCACCAACTTTTACCAAATACCCTTTCAATTGTTCCTTAGTTGAGTAAGATGGAAATACCGGGCTTTTTGGCCAGCTAAGCGATGATGGATAAATCCCAGGTTGTCCATTTTCACCAGATGTCATCAGGTTAACAGATACACCGCGAGACATCGCCGAGCACAGAGCTTTTAAAACATTAATTGGAAATACTTCATAACCACCAGCTTTATCAATCTTGGCCAAGGTTGAATAATAAACTGCTGGTTGTGAAATCTTAACATATGAATTTGCATGTTCAATCATTGAAATTTGGGCAATATCCGAAGTATCTTGTTTCCAATTGGCAACAGCTCCTAAACGTGCTGTTGAAATAGCATAATTTAAACTTGGGTCAGCTTCATTTTCATGATTGCTACTAAAATTATATTTATTACCTAAGTCAGCTGGACAATTTTCATCAATAACTTGTCCGTTTTTCCACGTTTCCATTTGGATTGAACCACTCGCTGCATTACTCCAACCACGATTAAAATAACCACTAATCGAAGTATCATTCTTGTAGCTGCATAAATAATTCCATTCATTGTCGAGAAACTTATTTGCTGGTAGACCCAAATTCATATTTGGATAATAAAGTGATAAATCATTAACCGGATTAAGATCACTGGCATAACCGCTATCCAGAAAATTCACACCGCCAGTTAAAATATTTTGACTATCAACCACCAATATCTTGGCATGATTCCAAGAGCGGTATGAGTATCCTGCTCGATACACACCAACAGAAACAACTAATTTAGAATCTTTTTTTAATTTACTGGTTATATAACCAATTGTTTTTCTAGCCGATAAAGGGCTATTCGCAGTTATGTAATTAGCCGCCCCCATAATATTACCTAACTGGGTAACGCCCCACACACTCATTTTGGCATCAAACGAACGAGCTTTTAAATCACTTATAACCTCTTGTCCAACCACGGATGCTTCAACCAATTGCATAACCACTAAACTAGCAATGACAGTATAAAACCTTATTTTATTCATGAAAAATCCACACTAAGAACTTGATAATATTTTTTTTCATCTTACTTTCCTTGATATAAGTGCACCATTTCTAACAACCATGACACTAAATTATGAAATAAATTATATACGCTATTCTAACTGAGCTCTCGTTAAAAACAGGCATGAATATAATGCATCCCCAAAGAAACAATTTTTTATGACTACGTATTGATGAATACTAAATACCTTAGCCCTTATTTTATCTATTAATCTAAGGTTTAAATGGTAGGAATAAAATTTTCAACTATAGCTATCAATGTACATTCTAAATTTAAACTAATTGTTAAAAAAATTAAAAATTAATTAGTTTATATATTTTAAAGGCTAATTACAAAATCTTTGCCGACCAAAATGTCCTGAAAATTGGACATTTATTCTTTTTATACCATGCTACAATCATCGGATTCGATTAATACCATTATTAATTTTAAAGGTATTACTTTATCACATGGTTATTAAAATAAATTGGTCCAAGTCATGAAACTTATTTTTCTCGGTGTCTGTTCGGCTTTAAGTGTTGGATACAAAAATTTTCAATCCAACATGCTCTTAAAAAGCACTGATCAAAAACACATGCTAATCGACTGCGGTGGCGATGTGCGTAATTCTTTATATGAATTAGGCTATTCCAGTACCGATATTGATGCCGTATACATTAGTCATTTACATGCAGATCACGTTGGCGGTTTAGAATGGCTGGGATTTGCAAAGTTTTTTATAGATAAAAATCCACCAAAACTCTATATTAGCGACGATCAGCTTAATCCACTATGGAATAATGTGCTATCTGGCGGAATGTCGACACTCGAAGATCAAGAAGCTAATTTAACAACATTTTTTAAAGTCATGCCGACTCAAGACTTAAAATTTGTTTGGGAAAAACAATCCTTTCAACTGATTAAAGTCATACACAGCTATTCTAATCAGCAATTATTACCTAGTTACGGCTTATTAATTCAAGGAGAACAACTAAAAATCTTTATTTCAACAGATAGTCGATTTTCACCAGAATTCCTTGCCTTAATTTATGCTCAAGTTGACATGATTTTTCAGGATTGCGAGACTTCCAATTTTCACAGCCATCAACACGCGCATTATGATGAATTAAAAAATCTTGATGCCAGCATTAAACGAAAAATGTGGCTATATGATTACAACTCAGGCACGTTACCTGATGCCAAGCTCGATGGCTTTCAAGGGTTTGTCAAACGCGGACAATCATTCGACTTTTAATCACACCAAGACCTCTCAAGTGCAAATATTAATTAAAGGAAATCTATCTCAATGAAGTATCGGACTAAACTATACATGGCATTAGTAGTTACGGCTGTAATTAGTACCGTCCTAAGTCTAAGTATCATTCACTTTCAAGCTAAACGATTACTTTTAGAAGAACTACACACCAATGTACTATCCATTGCAGTAGATGCTGCAAATGAAGTTGACCCACACATGATTCAACAAGTACAACTGAATAAAGATGTCAACTCTAGTGAATATCAAAAAACACAAAATATTTTACGCAAGATTCGCGATAATAATCGTCGCGAAAATTTATTTGTTAAATACATTTATATTGTTGATCCAATTAGTGAAAGCTCAAATCAATTTAATTATCTAATTGATGCTGAAGAACGTAGTAGCGCAAATTTTTCACCAATTGGAGAACCAGCTGATGAAGCTATTTCCGCTAGACTTGCTGAACATCTAGACGAAATTTATGCACCACCAAATTTTGTAACCGATATTTGGGGTGAATGGATGATAGGTTATGCGCCTATTTACACCAAAGATGGTAAATATTTAGCAACTGTTGGAGTTAATTTATTTGCATCTGGCGTTATGGAAAAACTCAATAAACTCTTAAAAGACGGTTTTTTTACTCTAAGCATAACATTATTATTAACTTTAATTTTTGGTTGGTATTTATCACAACGACAAACCAGCGCCTTAAAAAAATTACATGATGGGGTCAAGGAAATTGAAAGCGGAAACTTAAATTATAAAATAAATATTCATAGTAAAGATGAATTTGAAGAGCTTGGCACTGATATTAACCGGATGGCACAAGGGCTCCGCGAACGCGAAAGGTTATTAATTAGCTTTACTCGCTATGTTTCACAACATATTATGGAGTCAATCCTCAAATCAGAAGACCAAATTAAACTCAGTGGTGAACGCCGTAAAGTAACTGTCCTATTTTCAGATATTCGGAATTTTACCACTTTTTCGGAGAAGCATGACCCAGAGCAAGTCGTACTATTGCTAAACGAATATTTTTCTGCGATGGTAGAGATCATTTTCCGTAATCAGGGAATCCTGGATAAATTTCTTGGTGATGGCATAATGGTAGAATTTGGAATTCCATTAGATGATCCACAACAAGAGTTTAATGCTGTTAAAACCGCAATTGAAATGCGAGAAGAAATTACTCGCTTATGTACAAAATGGGCAAGTGAAGGTAAACCAACTATTGATATTGGTATTGGAATACATACTGGATTTGCAGTAATCGGTAACATCGGCTCAGAAAAACGTGTTGAATACACTGCTATTGGTGATGCAGTCAATGTTGCAGCACGGATAGAACAACTGACTAAAGAGCTAAAAACACCGCTATTAATCAGTGAAACAACTGTGACTGCCATCACAGATAAATTTAACTTTAAATCTTTAGGCTCACAGAATATTCGAGGCCGCACAGAAGACATAACCGTATATACAATTGAATAATTTAGACGATATATTTAAAGGATATTGAAATTGGTAACATCAAAACAAAATTTAACTAACTCTAATCCGGCCACTAAGAAAAAAATTAATTTAGCATTGCAAGGTGGTGGATCACATGGGGCTTTTACATGGGGTGTATTGGATCGATTACTTGAAGATGGACGATTAGAAATTGACGGAATTTCAGGGACAAGCGCTGGTGCAATGAATGCTGTAGTAACTGCCTATGGATTGTCAATCGGTGGCGCGGAATGTGCTCGACAAAAATTGCAGGAATTTTGGCAATTAACTTCACAAGCTGGACAAAAAGGATTTTTGCGCCCTAGTCCGTTAGATAAAATGCTGAGTATCGGTAACATGGATTATTCACCAAACTATGTATTTTTTGATTTCCTAGCAAAAATAATGTCTCCCTATGAACTAAACCCATTAAATATTAATCCACTCCGTGAAGTGTTAATGAAGACCGTTGATTTTCAAGTTCTACGTAACTCAGAGATATGCAAATTATTTATTGCAGCAACCAATGTAAATAATGGCAGATTACGCGTGTTTCATAACCCCGAGGTTTCAATTGAAGCAGTTTTAGCATCCGCTTGTTTACCTTTCCTATTTCAAGCGGTTGAGATAAATGGTGAACATTATTGGGATGGCGGCTATATTGGTAATCCACCACTCTTTCCATTAATTACTGAAACACAATCGTCAGATATTTTAATTATTCAAATTAATCCGGTAAATATAAATCATCTACCCAAAACCTCACGTGAGATTCTTGATCGAATAAATACACTATCTTTCAACTCAAGCTTAATGCGTGAACTCCGTGCGGTAAATTTTGTAACTAATCTAATTGACAATGGTGAACTCAATCAAGAGAAACATAAACGGGTTTATATTCATTCGATTGAAGCTGAAAGCATTGTTGAAGGCCTTGGCGTATCAAGTAAATTAAATACCGATATGCAATACTTGAAACATTTATTTGACGGTGGTAGAAAATTAGCCACTCAATTTCTGGAACAGCATTTTGATAAAATCGGCAATAAATCCTCAACTGATTTAGCCAGTAAATGCATGTAATACTCAATGCGTAATTATTTACGCCTTGAGTATTGTAAAAATTACTCACCTAACTAACATTATAGCGTGACATATCGATGAGCAAGACATTATTGTATTTTTTAGGATTATGTTACTGTATTTGCTCTACCGCACAAAATTTGTTAGAATCTGATTACACAAAAAACATATCTCATAAAAAAGAACATTTAAAATCTAGTTATGATCTGACTAAAAATAGACAAATCAAAGCTCCGTTACAAAGTGAAATTGAGTACGATCTTAAAGAAAATAGTGATTATACCGATCAGTCAGGTGGATTTAAAGATAAGAATTGGCATAACTACATTAATTTATTATCTGCTTTCTTCTTGTGTGCAATTTTTATGCTCCTTGTATCAGTAGTTTTTATCTAGTCAAATATTTTAGCGTAACAACTTCTAGCACCACGGCATAAAAATTAGCACTAAATATGACTAAGAGTAAATTTACAACCTAACAAACTACACAACAAAAGTTAGGATTGGGTCAAGGTCACAATAAATTGCAACGATTTAAATTAATCGAGCCGTCATCAAAGCTCATCTACATTAAAAATAAATTCATCACTCATGATATCGGGAATTTTTAAATGAAATCCTGTATTTCTAATTGCGTTACGCAAATCTTGATCATTGAAAACGTTAAATTTGCTATACAAATTACGTTGGATTAATTTTCTAATCGCTGCCTCGGTAATATTTTTTCCATAAACGTTTGATAGTATTTCAGCAATTTCATTTCTGGAGCGACAGTGAAACAACAGAAATAAAACTTCTTTTTCTCGCTCCGTCAACTGCAAGTCACTTTCGTGTTCATTATTTTCAATGGCAATATGCTTTAAACGCTCTTTCAAATTATGAAAATTAATCGGGATCAATGGCACTTCCGCGGCAATTAAAATAGCAATAATACTCCCAGTTTTCTTATTTATTAGTGGTGTATACTCAAATAACAACAGTTCGTAGCCTGACTTTCGCTGCTTATTCACCGACAAAAATTGAATTTTTCGTTTATTTAAGTAACAATTTAACAAACTAGCCTTAGCAAAAGCATGGCGATAAGCTCCACGATTAAAATCATAAAGAAAATTTTTATCCAAAAATTCATCACCATATAAATCAAATATATTCATAGTAAGATCATTAATTGCCAAAATATTATAATTCAAATCAATAATACAGAAAATCTTTTTTTGTTCTATACTTTGAAAATAATTTATAATCAAATCTCGCGCAACTAGATCACTCTCATCTAATTCTAATGGTGCATCATGCAGTGAATCACTCATTTATCAAAATACTTTTTTTAAATACTTGGCTTACGACCAAAATAATAATAGTTAAATATGCCAAGTTAAACAATCCTCAATTTCATCCAAGCTAAATGGTGTTTCTTGATATACACAATAATTTAGCCAATTCGCAAATAGCAGGTTTGCATGACTACGCCACAATGCAAGCGGTTCTTGCTTGGTATCATTTTCAGGATAATAATGCTTAGGTGGAGATATTTCTAGCCCTTTATTTAAATCACGTAAGTACTCATCTTGTAAGCTCAACGTATCATATTCGGAATGACCACTGACAAACACTTGACGATAATCTTCAGTTACCACCAAATAAACCCCAGATTCACTCGACTCAGCCAAGATAATTAATTCTGGATGCTTAAGAATATCTTCACGCCGTGTTGCAGTATGTCGTGAATGTGGTACCCAAAATAAATCATCAAATCCACGAAGCAACTTAGTTGCCTTTTGTTTAACATAATGTGGGAAAACCCCAAACATTTTTTGCTCTAAATCATACTTTTCAACACCAAAATGGTAAAACATTCCAGCTTGAGCACCCCAGCAAATATGTAGAGTAGAAAATACATTATGCTTGCTCCACTCCATAATTTCACAAAGCTCTGGCCAGTATTCAACATCAGTAAATTGCAATTGCTCCACCGGTGCACCAGTAATAATCAAGCCGTCAAATTTCTGATTTTTTATTGCTGCAAAAGTAGTATAAAAATTTTCCAAATGTTCACTGGCCACATTACGCGATTCATAACTAGAGGTATGTAAAAACACCATCTCAATTTGCAGAGGTGTATTTCCCAATAAGCGCAAAATTTGTGTCTCAGTAATAATTTTATTCGGCATCAAATTTAAGATTGCAATTTTTAATGCTCGAATGTCTTGATTTGCCGCACGCTCTTCAGTCATTACGAAAATATTTTCAGTAGTTAAAATATCTGCGGCTGGTAAATTATTAGGAATTTTTACAGGCATCTTATGCTCGCTTAATTATTATAGGCTTTTTCGCCATGTTCAGATAAATCCAAGCCACCAAGCTCATGCTCTTCGGTAACTCGAATACCAATAGTTTTATGTAAAATTTGCAAAATTAAATAGGTGACAACAAAGCTAAATAATGCAGCTAAAATCGTTACAACACTTTGTTTAATAAATAATTGCCAATTACCAAAAATTGCACCATTTGGAATTGCCGGATTGATATCATGTGATGCAAAGATACCAACCAAAATACCACCGATTAAACCCGGCAAACCGTGACAAGTAAATACATCTAAAGAGTCATCAACTTTATGTTTAATTCGATTATAAAAAATGGTAATAATAAATGATAAAAGTGATGCTATTCCACCGATCGCTACCGCTGATGAAATAGTCACATAACCCGCAGAAGGAGTAATTGCCACTAAACCAATTATTATTGAATTACAAATTGAGGTTACTGTACGATCACGCCCACTAATATAATCGCATGAGATCCAAACTACCATCGCTGCGGCTGGCGCAAATAAAGTGTTTGCTACAGCCTGAATCGTAAGTGAGGAAACTTCCAAAGCTGAGCCAGCATTAAAACCAAACCAACCAAACCAAAGTAAGCCACAACCTAAGACCATTAATGGCAAATTATGTTTACCATGTCCACCATCACTAGCTTTACGTGGTTTTAATACCATCGCCAAGGCTAACCCTGAAAAACCAGCGCTAACATGAACTACTACACCACCAGCAAAGTCAAAAGCCCCATAAGCCAACGCCCAGCCATTACTATTCCAAAATGAATGCGCCAAAGTGCAATAAACCAAAAGCACCCATAAAATAATAAAAATCATATAGGTGCGAAACTTCATGCGCTCTACGCCAGAACCAGAAATAATTGCTGGTGCAATACTCGCAAACATCGCTTGAAAACAAATAAATGCAATTGTTAAAACTTTAGTTCCGCTAACTACATCATTAACTCCAATTGCATTTAAGAAACTTAATTGTGGCGTGCCAATAAATTTACCTGTTCCTGCAAACACTAATGAATAACCCAAAGCCCACCATACGATTGGCACAATTCCAAGTGTAATGATACTCATTTTAATGGTATTAAGTGCATTACGCCCTGAAACTAAACCTGTATAAAAAAAAGCTAAACCAAAATTCATCAAAAGCACCAACATTGCTGAAAGCGCTACCCACAGTGAATTAGCAAATAAAGAATAATCCATATCCTATCCTAACAACTAAACTTAACCAAGAAAGGCTTTGATTTGCAAGCCGGCTTGCATGCCATCTGCAATCGCATGGACAACTAAACTTGCCCCACGTACAATATCACCACCCGCAAAAATTTTAGGATTAGTAGTTTGCTGACGATTTTTCTGCACTTTAATGCGACCATGATTATCTAGTTCAACGCCATGAGCATCGATCCATGGTAAAGTTTCAGGTTTGAAACCAAAAGCAGTTATCACCACATCGGCATCTACCTTAAATTCACTACCCACAATATGCTCTAAACTAGTTCGACCATCTGGATTTTGACTATTGCGCGTCCGAACACACTTAACACCACATACTTTATCGCCATCAAAAATTAAACCAACTGGCTGCGCATTAAATTCAAAAATACAACCTTCTTCAACTGAATTCTTAAATTCACGACGTGAACCAGGTAAATCATCTTCACTACGACGATAAATTCCAGTTACTTGCTTAGCTCCCAAACGTATCGAAGTACGAATGCAGTCCATTGTCGTATCACCACCACCCAAGACCACTACGGTTTTATCCTGAATTTGTGCAGCGATACTTAACTCTCCACCATCAATTACATGCGTATTAACTTCAGTCAAGTAATCAATAGCCTCTAAAACTCCATTTGAATTAGTGCTAATCGAAGCTTCCTTTACTGTTTGGTAAGTTCCAGTTGCGACAAACACTGCATCATACTGCGTAACTAATTCATCTAAATGAATATCCTGACCTAAACTCATATTTAATTTGAATTCAACTCCAGCTTGCTCAAATTGAGCACGACGACGCTGAATAATATCTTTTTCTAGTTTAAAAGCAGGGATTCCATAAGTCATCAAACCACCAATTTGTGCCTGACGATCAAAAACGCTAGATTTAATCCCATTACGCGCTAAAATATCAGCACATGCTAAACCAGCTGGGCCAGCACCAATAATTGCTACATGTTTAACATTCGCAGCAAAAGTTGGATAACTCACGCTCCAGCCTTGTTTGAATGCCTCATCACTAATATATTTTTCTACATTACCAATCGACACAGCACCAAAGCCATCATCTAAGGTACAACTACCCTCACACAAACGCTCTTGTGGGCATACTCGCCCACAAACTTCAGGAAAACTATTGGTTTGATGAGATAACTCAGCGGCCTCAATAATTCGCCCTTCTTGGACTAATTTAAGCCAATTTGGAATGTAATTATGAACTGGGCATTTCCACTGACAATAAGGGTTTCCACACTCTAAACAACGCTCTGCTTGATGACCAGCTTCTTGTTGTTCATAAGATTTATAAATTTCAATAAATTTAGTTTTACGCTCAGTTAGCTCAATTTTAGGAGCATCAATGCGTGGATGATTAATAAATTTGTTGGTATCTTTTTTCATTAATTGACCTAACGTTGTAAATAATTAACAAGTTTAGCTTCGGACACGGCTTTAGGCTTAATTACCACCAAGTTTCGAGCATTACCTTCAAAATCAGCTAAAAATTGTGCCGCTTTTGCCGAATGAGTTTCTTTATAATGACTTTGGATCAAATTATTTACATAATCCAAATGCTGATCATAGGTTTCTTTGAATTCATCCAAATAACAAGCTTCAACTAAATCATGATTTAAATTTTCATGAACTTTGCTGTGTTTATCCCACACATAACAAACTCCACCAGTCATACCAGCACCAAAATTTTGATCAATACTACCAAGAACGATCACCGCACCACCAGTCATATATTCACAACCATTGCTGGCTAAACCTTCAACTACAGCAACTACACCTGAATTTCGTGCAGCAAAGCGATCGCCAGCACCACCATTGGCAAATAACTTACCACTAGTTGCACCATATAAACAGGTATTCCCCATCACCGTAACTAAACCACTGATATTATTATTATGTTTAATAACTATTTTACCGCCAGCTAAACCTTTAGCTACATAATCATTGGCTTCACCGTTGAGATATAGTTCCATTCCTTTAACTGCCCAAACACCAAAAGACTGACCAGCCACACCTTTAAAATGTAAGCTAATTGGATGTTCTAAACCAGTTGCGCCATAATTTTTGGCAATTTCGCCAGCTAAAGTTGCCCCAACCGAACGATCGGTATTATAAATGGTGTATTGTTTGGTTAATTCTTCAAGGTTATAGACTGCTTCCATACAATCAGCATAAATTCGTTGATTTAACACACCACGATCATGGCTAATATTTGCTTCAGTATAATAACTTGGGTAATTAGAGCTAACTCCAGCCATCGCCAAAACTTGTGATAAATCAATTTTTCTACCAGATAAACCACCAACTTGCTCAAGCAAATCATTACGCCCAATTAAATCAAGTAAACTCGTTACACCCATTTGAATTAATAATTGCTGAACCTCATGCGCAACGCCTTTAAAGTAATTAATGACCATTTCAGGTAAGCCCACAAAATGCTCTTTACGCAATTTTTCGTTCTGTGTCGCAATTCCTGTTGCGCAATTATTCAAATGGCAAATTCGTAGATATTTACAACCTAATGCAATCATCGGTGCCGTACCAAAACCAAAGGTTTCAGCGCCCATAATTGCGGCTTTCACTACATCCAGACCAGTTTTAAGTCCGCCATCAACTTGCAAACGAATTTTATGGCGCAAATTATTTTCAACCAAAGCCGCGTGAGTCTCAGCTAAACCAAGTTCCCATGGACTACCAACATTCTTCACTGAGGTAATTGGCGCGGCACCAGTTCCACCGTCATAACCCGAAATCGTAATCAAGTCGGCATGCGCTTTAACCACTCCACAGGCAATTACGCCAATACCTGGTTCAGAAACCAATTTAACTGAAATTAACGCACCTGGATTCACTTGCTTTAAATCAAAAATTAACTGCGCCAAATCCTCAATGGAATAAACATCATGATGCGGAGGTGGTGAAATTAAGGTTACACCAGGCGTAGCGTGGCGTAATTTGGCAATTTCAACACTCACTTTATCGCCTGGCAATTGACCACCTTCACCAGGTTTAGCACCTTGGGCAATCTTAATCTGAATAATTTCTGCACTCATTAAGTATTCTGGCGTAACACCAAAACGCCCTGATGCAATTTGTTTAATCTTAGAATTACGATTGGTACCAAAACGTTCTGAATCTTCACCACCTTCACCAGAATTAGATTTACCACCAAGTGTATTCATCGCAATTGCCAAGGCTTGATGTGCTTCGGCACTTAATGCCCCAATTGACATAGCGGCAGTATCAAATCTGGTACAAATTTCTTGCGTACTCGCTACACGGTAAGCAATAGCTTCATCTTTTAGATTTTCTGGATTTAATTTGACTTGCAATAAATCACGTAAAGTCATTGCTGGACGATTATTTACTTCATTCGCAAACTCATAATAATCATTTAATTTACCGCTACGTACCGCCACCTGCAGTTTTTTTACTACATCAGGATTAAATGCATGATATTCACCAAAATAAGAATATTTGATGCTTCCGCCCATTTCTATAGCTTCACCACTATTCCAAGCCTTACTATGAATACGTTCCAAATCAGCTTGAAAATCAGCAAACGTCGAACCACCAATCCGCGAAGCAGCATCACCAAAGCATTTGCTACTAACCGTAGCGTCAATTCCCAAAGCTTCAAATAAATGTGAGCCACGATAAGAAGATACCGTAGAAATCCCCATTTTAGACATGATTTTGAGAATACCTTTATTAATTGCAGCAGTGTAATTAGCAATTAACTCGGTCAGAGTTTTCGGTGAATTTACTTGATTAGCAATTTCATTAATTAAATGATAACTAAAGTATGGATAAATTGCACTAGCCCCAAAACCCAGCAAAACACAGAAATGATGTGGATCACGCGCAGTTGCTGTTTCTACAATCAGGTCAACTTGATTACGCAACTGTTGCTTAATTAAATGATTATGAATTGCACCAACAAGCATTGCAGCATGGATAACCACACGATCGGATGTAATTTCACGATCAGATAAAATCAGAAAATTTACTCCTGAACGTACCAAAGCACTTGCCGAATCCACAATTCGTTCAATCGCCAACTCCAACGTCTCTTGTACAGGATTAAATGACAACTCTAGTTGCGCAACTTTTTTCCACTCGTCGGCTTCACTTGTGACATAATTAAATAATTCTGGAGTTAATAATGGTGATTTCAATTTGTAACCATTAATTATTTCTGGCTTAACTAAATTAGTTTTTGCGCCCAAATAAGTATCCAAAGACATAACGTATTTTTCACGAATTGAATCAATCGCTGGATTAGTAACTTGCGCAAAACTCTGACGGAAGTAATCCGACAACAAACGATTTGACGAGCTTAAAACAGCAATCGCGGCATCATCACCCATTGACATCGTTGGTTCCATACCTTCTAATGCCGCTACCCGAATAACTTGCTCAAGCTCTTCATTTGTCACCATAAAGAGTTTTTTATACGTTGCCAAATCGGCATTTAACCTAGATACGCCGCCTTGACTAGCACTAGTTTCTGGACTAACATATTGATCATTTTTCAATACATTTAAGTCAAATTGACGATAAATCGCTTTATCAAATAAAACCATTTTGGCTTGCGTATCGATTACAATCATTTCACCAGCACCAAGACGACCTTTAACGATAAAATCTTCCTCTGGATAATCTACAATTCCAGTTTCTGACGCGATAATTACCGTACCATCTTGAGTGATAGAATAACGTAACGGACGTAATCCATTGCGATCCAAGCATGACATAACTTGTAAACCATTAGTAAAGACAATCCCCGCTGGACCATCCCATGGTTCATAGCCAATACTTACCATTTCATACCAAGCACGTACATTTTCATTCAATTTATTATTATTTTGCCAATACGGTGGAATCAAAGCCCGCAATGCTTGCTTATAATTTACTCCGGCAATTAACAACATTTCTAACATATTATCTAGACTGAATGAATCAGAACCGCTTTCACTAACTAAACTGGTAACGTGCAACAATTTGTCTTGCAATGCTTGCGGCAATAATTTAATTCCGTGATCTTTTGCCCATAGACGATTTGCCGAAACAGTATTAATTTCACCATTATGTGCTACATAACGAAATGGTTGTGCCAAACGCCAGCTCGGTTGCGTGTTGGTTGAAAAACGTTGATGGAATACACAAATACTAGTCTTAAATAATGGATCGGCCAAATCTAAATAAAACTCTTTCAGGATTCGTGGTAAGCATAAAGCTTTATAAATCATGGTACGACTAGACAAGCTACAAATAAAGAAATCAGGATTGCTAATTAGACGTTGTTCGATATTTTTGCGAAGCACGTATAAATAAATTTCAAAATCATCAGCTTTCATTCCATCAGGACAATTAATAAATAACTGTTCAATAATGGGTAAGCTGCTTTTAGCAATCCTCCCCAAAACAGAAACATTAATTGGTACACGACGAAAGAAAATACTATTAAATCCTAACCGTTCACATTCTTCACTAATAATTAGACGTTGCTTTGCAATACCTTTTTCTAATGAAAAGAAGATATTTCCCGCAGCATAGCAATCGGCTAATTGGAATTCATCTTCTTCAACCATTAAAGTACGAAAGTACTCATCAGGGATCTGCAATAGCAAACCACAACCATCTCCAGTACGTCCATCAGATTGAATTGCGCCACGATGCGAAAGCTTAATTAAAGCTGAAATACCTTTAATTAAAATATCGTGCTGTGGAATACCATATTTATTCGCAATAACTCCCACGCCACAATTATCTTTTTCTGGAAATCTCATAAATGATGCCATAAAGTCCCCCATCGGCAAGTACTACTATTTTATTATTTTAAGTTTGCAACCGCTTTAAAAGCCTGTTCTAAATCATTAATTAAATCACGAAAATCTTCAATACCAATTGATAAACGTAATAAATCGCTATCAACCCCAGCCAAAATTTGCTGCTCCTGACTTAATTGCGCATGTGTCGTACTTGATGGATGAATAATCAAAGATTTAGCATCGGCAACATTGGCAAGTAACGAAAATAATTTTAAATTATGCACAAATTCTTTAGCCGCAACTGTTCCACCTTTAATCCCAAAAGTAAAAATTGAACCACAACCTTTTGGCAGATATTTTTTACCAAGTTTATAATAATGATTGGAAACTAATCCTGGATAATTTACCCAACTTACTTGTGGATGAGCTTCCAAAAATTCAGCAATTTTTTGTGCATTTTCAACATGGCGCTGAACTCGCAAGGATAAAGTTTCCAAGCCTTGAATAAACATAAATGAATTAAATGGACTCAAGCATGCACCCGTATCTCGTAACAACTGCACGCGAGCTTTAAGAATATAAGCCAAATTACCAAAAGCTTCGCTATAAATTAGTCCATTATAACTTTTATCCGGCGTTGTAAATTCTGAAAACCGTCCACTTGCAGCCCAATCAAAATTACCACCATCGACAATCACACCACCAATTGAAGTACCATGCCCACCAATGAATTTGGTTGCAGAATGCACAACAATATTTGCACCATGCTCAAATGGACGGCATAAATATGGCGTAGCAAAGGTATTATCTACAATTAAAGGTATTCCATGCTGTTTTGCAATTAAAGCCACTGCAGCAATATCAACAATGCTGGCACTAGGATTGCCAATAGTTTCTATAAATAAAGCTTTAGTTTTATCAGTAATTGCCGCCGCAAAGTTAGCTGGATTATTCGCATCAACAAATTTAGTATTAATTGCATAGCGTGGCAAAGTATTTGCAAATAAGTTATACGTTCCACCATACAAACTACCAGCTGAGACAATTTCATCCCCTGCACTCGCCAAATTCATAATAGCATAGGTTATTGCAGCAGAACCTGAGGCAACTGCCAAAGCGGCAACTCCACCTTCGAGTACTGCAATTCGCTTTTCAAACACATCGGTAGTTGGATTCATAATTCGCGTATAAATATTACCAAACTCTTTTAGTGCAAATAAATCTGCAGCATGATCTGTATCTTTAAAAGTATAAGCCGTAGTTTGATAAATCGGCACCGCACGTGATCCTGTTGTTGGATCAGATTCTTGTCCAGCATGAATTTGTAAGGTATCAAAATGCAAGTTTTGTGTCATGATATTTCTCCACGATCAGAGTATTAAAAAACAACCATATGGTTTGCTATAAAATACAGTGTAATTAAATTGTAACAATAAGATAAATAGTTTAACACTTAATTTATAAATAAATTGAGTGAGATAGATGCTGGTGCGGCATTCGCCAAATTAGCAGATAGTTTCGATTCAAAAGATATAAGATTGGCTTAAACAGATCAGGCACACAGCTAAGAATTTTCATAAATTTATTGTTTATATACTGTGCAAATACAGAGAAATCCATAATTTTTTCCATAATCTTATAAGCAAGAATAATTAGATATTGATCATCGCAATTATACCATGTAACAATAGTTTATACAAGATATGGCACTGATATTTGATCTCAATCACATACTATTTAATACATAAATATCTACCATAATAGATTGTTAATATTAAATATATTAGCATATTAAAGTTACAAAGTGATGATTCGCTGCATCGCATGATAAATAAACCAATATAAACTTGTTATAATCATTACTTCACCTCTCAAGTTTAAAAAGATCTTATATGCAACATTCAAAATATCAAGAATTTATGGCAGAACTATTTGGTACAATGTTTATTCTCCTATTTGGCAATGGCGTTAATGCTATGGTAACTCTCTTCAACTTGGGTGGCTACACAAACATCACCTTTGGTTGGGGAATCGGTGTATTTCTCGGTATTTTGGTGAGTGGTCGCATCACTGGCGCACACCTTAATCCAGCAGTTACGTTAGCATTAGTTGTAACCAAACGCTTTCCAGCCCGCAAAGTACCACTTTTCATTGGCGCACAAATGCTCGGTGGATTTATTGGTGCAGCAATTGTTTATTTTTTCTACATGGCGAAATTTCAACAAGTTGATCCGCACTTGGAACATACCGCTGGAATTTTTACTACTTTCCCAGCCATTTCCACTAGCTTCATGCCTGGGTTTTTGGCTGAAATTATTGCTAGCTGTATTTTAATGTTTGGAATTTTGGCAATTGTAGAAAATTTTATCAATGACAGGGCTGGATTTTTAGCTCCATTTGCAGTGTCCGCACTAATTGTTGGCATAGGAATGTCATTTGGTGCAATGCACGGCTATGCGATGAATCCAGCACGTGATTTTAGCCCACGCTTATTTACCGCTATCATGGGCTTTAAAAATAACGGCTTAACTGATGGCTCTTGGATTTGGACCGCACCAGTTTTTGGCTCTCTAATTGGCGCGCCACTTGGTGCGTGGATCTTTGATTTAACTTTAGCTAAGAAAGCTTAATTATGAAAAAATATGTATTAGCCTTGGACCAAGGTACAACTAGTTCCCGTTCAATTTTATTTGATCATGATGGTAATATTTGCAGCAGCAAACAATTAGAATTCACTCAGGTATTCCCTGCTCCTGGCTTAGTTGAACATGACCCAATGGAAATTTGGCTTACTCAATTAACTACTGCCAAATTAGCCATGTCCGCAATTAATGCTCAGGCACAAGATATCGTTGCAATTGGAATTACCAACCAACGTGAGACAACCGTGGTCTGGAATACTGAAACTGGTATCCCGGTACACAATGCAATTGTCTGGCAAGATCGCCGCACTTCGGATATGATTGATGAATTAAAGCGCAAAGGTCATGGGGATTTATTTAAACATAAAACTGGTCTAGTTCTCGATGCATATTTTTCAGGTACTAAGCTAAAATGGATTTTAGATAATGTGGCAGGAGTCCGTGAATTAGCGTCTCAAGGTAAAATTGCTTTTGGAACAGTCGATAGTTGGCTTACTTGGAACTTAACTAATCGCCGTGAACATGTTACCGATGAATCTAACGCTTCGCGCACCTTATTGTTCAATATTCATACTGGTGAGTGGGACAAAGAATTATTAAGTATTCTTGATATTCCTGCAAATATTTTGCCACTCGTAGTGTCATCTTCAGCCGTAATTGGCGAAGCCAGCTCAGGTTTATTTGGTAAACGGATACCAATTGCCGGAATTGCAGGTGATCAACAAGCCGCAACTTTTGGCAATTTATGTATTCGTCCAGGAATGGTAAAAAATACTTATGGTACAGGTTGTTTCTTACTTAAAAACACAGGAACCAAAGCGCTTGAATCCAAAAATAATTTATTAACTACAGTTGGCTGGAATGTTAATGGTGAGCGTAATTACTGTTTAGAGGGTTCGGTATTTATAGCTGGTGCCGCAGTACAATGGATACGTGATGGTCTAAAATTTATTGATGAAGCCGCAGAAATTGAAGCTTTATCAAATCAAGTTAAAGATAATGGTGGCGTGTATATGGTGCCGGCTTTCGCTGGATTAGGCGCGCCACATTGGGATCAATATGCCCGCGGCATAATTGTTGGAATTACGCGTGGTACAACTCAAGCGCATATTGCACGCGCAACGCTTGAATCAATTGCCTTTCAGGTTTCTGATGTGGTTAAAGCAATGACCTCAGATTCAGGTATTAATTTAACTGCACTGCGCGTTGATGGTGGTGCGTGTAAGAATAATTTCCTAATGCAGTTTCAAGCCGACATTTTAGATTGTGTAGTTGAACGACCTACTTGTCTAGAATTAACCGCACTTGGTGCAGCTTATTTGGCTGGATTAGCCGTTGGGTTTTGGAAATCAACCGCAGAATTAGAACAAGTCTGGAAAATTCAACGAGTTTTTGAACCACAAATGAATTCGACAACACGAATTGAGCTTCTTGATAACTGGCATGAAGCTGTTACCCGTAGTAAAGGCTGGGCAAAAGAATAGTATGACACAAAATTTTGATATTATTATAATTGGTGGTGGTGCCACTGGTCTTGGCTGTGCCGTCGAGGCCGCTAGCCGTGGTTATAAAACCTTGTTACTTGAAGCAGAAGATTATGGCAGTGGGACGTCTTCAAAATCAACTAAACTTGTTCATGGTGGAATTCGGTATTTGGCTAATTTAGACTTTGCATTAGTTAAAGAAGGACTAGAAGAACGTTTCTACTTTTTAAACAATGCACCACATTTGGCAGTTCGTCAAAGCTATTTAATTCCACTACAAAATATAACTGAAAAGATTAAATATTGGATTGGCATTAAACTTTATGACTTCTTAGCTGGTAAACGTAAAGTTGGCATTAGCCGCTTCTTATCCAAAGCTGCAACGCTGAGCGAAGCCAAAGACCTGAATCAAGATAAAATCACTGGCGGGGCAATTTACTTTGATGGCAAATTTGATGATACCCGAATGTTAATAACTCTAGTCAAAACCTTTGAACAGCTTGGTGGCACGGCTTTAAATTATCACAAGGTTAGCAAATTTATTGAAACTAATGAAAAAATTTGTGGGGTCGAAGCTTACGATCAATTGACTCAAATCACCCAACAATTTAATGCTAAATTTGTGATTAATGCCACAGGAACCTTTAGCGATCAAATAATGGATTTAGCAGAACCGAACCAAAAGCATCAAGCTGTTGCTGCAGCTCAAGGTACTCATTTAGTATTTGATAAAGAGGTTTTTAATTCTGAGCATGCAATTTTAGTACCAGAAACCAGTGATGGTCGGGTACTATTTATTTTACCATGGCATGATAAAATTGTCGTTGGCACCACCGATGTAAAAGTTGATACACCAAGCCTTGCCCCGCAAGCACAACCTGAAGAAATTGATTTTATTTTGGCAACTTTAAATGCTTATGGCACGCGTCAAGTCACTAATAAAGACATTCGCTCAGTGTTTTGTGGACAACGTCCATTAGTTAAACCCGCCAATGCCAAAAATACAGCTAAAATTTCACGCAAACATGAAATTATTGAAACTAAAAATGGATTGATTACCATGGTTGGCGGAAAATGGACAATTTATCGTCGGATGGGACAAGATACAATCAATTATATTGAAGAAAAATTAACTACTAAAACTAACTCAAGAACTGAAAATCTACATTTATTTGGTTATACCACAACTCCAGGGAACTACCCACTTAGTAGCTATGGTACAGAAGTAGATAAAATTAAATTAATTCAAGCTGAATTAAATAATTATGAGTTATTGCATCCTAAATTACCATACTTTCAGGCTGAAGTAATTTACCAAGTCCGTCATGAGCATGTGTACAATATTGAGGATATTTTAATGAGGCGCACACGAGCAATTTATTTGGATGCTAATGCAGCTCTTGAAAGTGCTAAATTAGTTGCTCACTTAATGGCAAATGAATTAGGCTTTGATAGTACTTGGCAAGAACAACAATTAGCTAACTTTAAATCATCTGCAAGTAAGTTTTTAGTTATCTAAAAATAAAGGTAATTTAGCTTGAAGTAGTATCATTAAAATAAAAACCAGCAACAACCAAGAAATTACTATCAGTTATTATTTAATCTGTTTAATATTAATATAGCTATCAATTTAAATAAGGTTTCGAAAAAATACACGATGAAATATTTAATAAACTTTTAAGGATGCACATTTGATGCAAGCAAACGATCTATACTTCATGAATGAAGCACTTAGCGAGGCAAAACTTGGTGCAGAGCAAGGTGGTATTCCAATTGGTAGTATATTAGTAATTGATGGAAAAATCGTCGGACGAGGTCATAATCAACGAATTCAACAAGGAAATCCAATTTTACATGGAGAAATGGATTGCCTTAAAAATGCTGGTAGACTTAGTGCTGCTGATTATGCTAAAGCTACAATTTACTCTACATTATCGCCATGTGACATGTGTAGCGGAGCTATTTTATTATACAAAATACCTCGGGTAGTAATGGCTGAAAATGAGACATTTAAAGGAGCAGAAGATTATATGCGTAGTCGTGGGCTTGAGGTAGTTAATCTTGATTTAGCTGAAGCCAAACAATTGATGCGTGAATTTATTGCCAAAAACCCAAGCATCTGGAATGAAGATATTGCTGAATAATATACTTATAATTTTAGCTGGTAATATTCAGTAAATTATAATAAAGTTGGCTAGAGATAGTATTCTAAATCTAGCCGCTAAATTTTAATTAAATTAAATTTAACTTAGCAAATTTACGCTTACCAACCTGCACCACAAAGATCGCACCTTTAGTTAACAAATGGTTTTTGTCACTAATTTTCTCACCATCTATCTTAACACCACCTTGTTCAATCATCCGTGTGCCCTCACTGGTTGAAGCAACCAATCCTGCTTGTTTAAGTAATACACCAAGACCAATGTTATCTGCAGCAAGCTGTACTTCTTGTAAAACTAAATCTTCTGGAATTTCATTACGTTTAAACTTAGTTTCAAAATCAGCCAAAGCTTTATCTGCTTGAGTTTGATCATGGAAACGCGCGACCAATTCCATTGCAAGTTGAACTTTAACATTCCGTGGATTTTCTCCATTCGCAACTAGTTGCTTCAATTCAGTAATTTGTTCAGGTGTCTTCAATGAAACTAAATCAAAGTAAGTCCACATTAACTCATCAGAAATACTCATCACCTTACCAAATATCTCAGTAGCCGATTCAGCAATCCCAATATAATTACCTAAAGACTTAGACATCTTATTGATGCCATCTAAACCAACTAATAGCGGTAATGTTATTACCACTTGTGTAGCCTGACCATTACTCTTTTGCAATTCACGTCCCATCAAGAGATTAAATTTCTGATCAGTGCCACCCAATTCGATGTCAGCACGCATCGCTACCGAATCGTAACCCTGCAATAAAGGATACATAAATTCATGAATCGAAATTGATTGATTATTCTTGAAACGTTTCGAAAAATCATCACGTTCCAACATACGCGCAACCGTTTGACTTGCCGCCAATTTTAACATTCCAGCTGCACCAAGCTCACCCAACCAAGTTGAATTAAAACAAATCTCAGTTTTATTTGGATCTAAAATTTTAAAAGCTTGAGTCGTATAAGTCTCAGCGTTAATCTTAACTTGCTCATGAGTTAGTGGTGGACGCGTAGAGTTTTTACCAGTTGGATCACCAATCATACCAGTAAAATCACCAACCAAAAACATAATATGATGCCCTAAGTCTTGTAATTGACGCATTTTAGTTAAAACCACGGCATGACCCAAATGCAAATCAGGTGCAGTTGGATCAAAACCCAGTTTTACGCGTAATGGTCGATTTTGCTTCAGTTTTTCAATTAATTCATTTTCTAATAATAATTCATCAACGCCTTTTTTTATTATCGCCAATTGCTGCTGAATATCCAAACTCATCTTCTAATTTCCTCATTTTTAACTTATACATTCTCAAAATAGAATAATAATTATATTTACTTAGCTCTGTGTTGCCCGCTATATTTAGCATAAGACAGAACCACACCTGCAGCCACAGATACATTCAGTGATTGCGTATTTCCGTACATTGGAATACTAACCAAATAGTCACAGTTCTCAGCAACTAAACGGCGAATTCCCTCACCCTCACTACCCATAACCCAAACCATGCGCTGATCAGGTTTAAAATCAAATAAATTAACCGAACGATCTGCTAACGTCGTGCCAGCAATCCAATAATCAGCTTCTTTAATATCTTCAAGAGTACACGCCAAATTATTAACCACAATCACAGGAACGTTATTAATTGCTCCAGATGAAACCTTAGCCACAGTAGCATTAACATTAGCCGAGTTATCTTTAGGAATGATGATTGCATCAACGCCAAAGCAATCACAAGTTCGAATAATTGCACCTAAATTATGTGGATCGGTAATACCATCCAAAACCATCAAGGTTGAATTAGGTTTATCGGCTAAATCTTTTAGAACAGCTTTAAGACTAATATCTTTCTTACTCAACTTCTCTAATAAGACTGCGACTACGCCCTGATGCTTATTGCTACCACACAATTTATCTAATTTTGCTGCACCAACAAGTTCAATCGCAATATTTTTATCATTCGCAGCATCTAATAAATCCTGAGTCCGTTTATCCTGACGTTTACCATCAATATATATAATTTGAATTGTCTCGGGAGATTGCCACACTAAAGGACTAACACTATGAAATCCATAAACTAAATTATTCATTAAAATACTTTCATTTGATAAGAACCATCTGGCTGAGGTAGCCCCATCATCGTCATAAATTGTAAGAGTTTTTCTTTTTTATCGGCCTGAACCGTAGAGTTCAAAGTCAACCCTTTCATCGTACCATTTGCTTTAACACTAATAACCGAATCTGGTGAGCTAACCACATCAATACCCGAATTAGCTAGGTTCAATTGAACGTCATAACTACCTACTGGATTCACTGGAGAAATACTTGAACCAACATCTTCAAGCTTAACATTTATCGTTCCTGTGTTAGCTTTACCTAAACTTAAGCTGGATGCATTAACATGTACATTTCCAGATAAGCCCATGCTACTTAAATTACCCAAAAATGGTTCTAATTGATCCATCGACAAGTTTAAATTTACATTACTTACCTGTAAACCTTTACCAGTAAGACTAACATTAGCAATTGTTCTATCAGATGAGGTAAAATTAATATCGATAAATTTACTAAATCCTAACTTCACTTTCCAATTAATACGTGTAACCTGTACCAAATTTTTACCGTCAGAATCAGATGCCATCAGCATCGCTCCACCATTCCAAAAAGTTCCTTTTTCATTACTCGTCGAAACACGATGTTCTGAATATTTATCTGCCAATGATCCGACCAACCATGCAGGCATATACATGATTAAACCACCAACAAAGCTAAACACTAAAAGGCAAATAGTCAAAATACGTTGTAACTTACTCATTATTGTTTAACCTCAAATACAGCATTAAATGATACATAGCCAGCTTTTGATTGACGAATAATAGTTACTTGCGAAGGAAACAACGCATAACTTCTACGAAACTGTTCAAAAAGCGTTACTACTTGATTATACTGTACGTTTGGTACATTAATTGTCATTTGACCATCTTGAATCAAAATATCTGGATCTTTAACTTGAAGAACCTGCACCACATCAGCTTTTACTTGCACCAAATTAACCTGATTAAACGTATTAGCTTGTACCTTATTTAACGCTTTGTATGAGTTCGCAGCTTGCTTCGAAAAAAGTCGAAATTGATTTAAATTACTAACCTCACGAGTCACTCTATTATTATATTGAATTAACCCAGTCACACTATAAAAAACAATGCTCAATACCGCAACAACTGCCATCAGCGTTAATAATTGTTGTTCACGAGCTTGTAATAATTGCCAGCGGTTAATTAACAGCTGAACCTTAGGCATTAGCTGTTTTTTTAAATTTTCACTTTGAAACTTTAGTTTGGTTATCATTCAATTCGTCCATATTTGAAATTATTTGTAAGCTAATTACCCAAGCTGGGTCAGGCATTTGAGCGGTATTTGTTCCACCATTATCATCTAAATTATTTAAAACTCCACCACCATTATTATTTTTATTGGCACTATCTTCACTAGCCTGATAGGTTTTATAATCTGTAATAGTCGCTAAAATTCGCTTATTTAACAAGATAATTTTATCATTATTAAATTGTGCCGTATCGTACTGTGAGTTCAAAAATATTTTAAGACTGCTACCAGAATACTTACTCCCGACAATCACATTTTTATTCACATCCGGCATAGTTTTCAAAAAAGTTGCAAATAAAGCAACATAATCATTTTGCGAATAAACACCTTTATCGTGCGAAAGGCTATTAAATTTATCATCAATTGTTGCCAGCAAGCCAGGTGAAAATTTATCCATTTGAACAATACCACTAACATCTTGAATAACTTGCTGCTGTAACTTATTTTTCTGATAAATCATTACACCTAGATTTAGCAACCAATAAACAACATAAATACCTAAAAATACAGCTGCACTTTTAGCCAGCGTGAGAACTCCTGAACGAGATTCTGGCGTTAGTTTTAAGTTAAAGCGCTTACTTTTTTCGTTATAGAAATTCCACAGCAATGTACCGTAATTAAATTCATGTTGTACCAAACACTTAATCGAGTATTTTTTCTCTAGATACTTTACGACTTCATCATCTTCACAATACAAAACAATGCTATCTTCAGTATAATTCTCCAGCATGCTTTCAAGTAATAATGGAATAGGCAAGGCGTCATCAAGTAAAAAATATTCAAATTGTGACGTACGAATATATTGATACTCACCGATTAAAAAGACAGTCCATAACTTATCCTGATATTGACTCGCATAAGAAAACGGTTGAATAAATTTTACTTGCTTGACATGTTCGCTCAAGCAACTCAATAGATACTCATAAAAACTTCGCGTCAATACCGCAATGTAGGCATCACCATCAGTGAGGCGCATTAGAATTGGCTTACATTCGTCCATCTCTTCAGCTAGGCTATCTTCAATGACACCAAGCAATAAATCATCGCTAATTTTGCGATCACTAACCGCACCAAGATCAGCTTTAAAAATCGTTGCCAGGTGCGGCGACAAATAAACTTCTACAGAATCAAAAGGAATTTTCATAATTGATTGTAAAGAATCACTGCCTTCACCAGACTGCTCAAAGCCGTCATGAAGCTGCCAATTACACTCAGTTAAATCCTCATTATGAATAAAAACACGTAAAATTGTCATTCTGGATGTTGCCATAAAATTTGTGGCCATTGACCACTACGGTTTTGACGAAAAACTAATGCGACCCAACGAAATTGATCATCGCCAAGATCAATTACCGCATGTACTGTAAAATAATTGGACGTAGTTCCAAGGCTACTTAAATTTAATGGCGTGCCATTTGGTGATTTAGATTGAACTCCATTTTGAGTTAAAAAATTAGTTAATTGTGCAGCCGACTCAAATGGATTATTGGAACGATAACTTAAAATACGCTGTGCAATTGGCAGTTGAATTCCACTTTTAGCGGCAATTACCTCAGCAGAGGCAGTATTAACATTGATCCCCATACCACTTCCCTGTGCAGTACTTGGTGGTGGAGGCGGCACTTTAGTTGCGCTTTCTGCACTTTCATTGGTTAAACCAGAGCCATTAACAGGAATAGCGGTTACGTATTGCACCAATTTTTGCACCATAGGCGGAGTAATTCCTTTGACCAAGATTAACTCAGACAAGTCTAACAATGGTCGACCTGCAGGACGATACGGAGGATTACCTTGCGTATATTGCTGCATAATATCAGACTGATACTGCGGAGATGCCATATACGATGCAATATTAGATGCCAAACTCTGCGGCAAATTAATATTACTCAATAAATTTGTAAATTGAGTTAAAACCACTTGATTAACTTGACCATTGGTGGTCACCAAATCGTTAATATTAAATTTACTTTGCTCATCAATTAGATAACCACTCATATAAGTGTTTTCCATTAATTTAGTCTTCGGTAGTGGCTGTGCCCAAACATCATTCAAACTATCATAACCAGACGTTGCACCACTGGTACCAAGTCCGGCGCGACCAAAGGCTACAGCGCTCCAAGCTAAAGTTGATGCCTGCTCAATCATCTGACGATTACTTAGGCGTTGAATAACTCTAAAATCGGTTACCGTTAAATTAGCAATAATTGCCATCACAATAAACACAACTACCATAACGGTAATCAATGCGGCGCCAGTTATTTTACGAACCATCTTCATAGTTCTTTCACTCGTTCAATACTTTCACCAGATTTCAGCTGATATTGAATTTTTACAGCTTTAGGTAGAACAGTTGGATCACCACCCACTGGAGGCCAACTATCACGCCATTGTTTATCTGGATATAAATATAAAGCGTTAAATGACTTAACATTGTCAATCAATAAATCAATTTGTGGCACCGTTGTTAATGAACGATTGAGTTGTGGCCACGTCACCAAATATAAGCTGCCTTGATTAAAGCGATAACCGATTCTTCTTGGCGGAGTGGTGCCATATACATCATCGCCAACATAACCACTTAAAGTCATTTCTAATTGCGAATCATAATTACCGCTCAAAGTTGGCTTCCCTTGTAATGATGGTAAAATACTACCGTTGACATCACGCACCACCAATGGAATAACACGATTCCAAGCATTTCCCATATTTGAATTAATTAACGAGAGACTACCCCATTTTTCTTGTGCTCCACCAGCAATTTCCTTAGTAGTTATTAAACTGGTAATAATTCGGTATGAAATCGCTGAAATAATTGCAAAGATGATGACCGAAATCATAATTTCAATCAGGGTAAATCCACGTTGAGAATTTAGCTTATGCACGGGTTTAATACTGTGAAACATAAACTACTGTCTTGAAAATTACATAATCTGGAGTTTTTTGTTCGCTAATCGCGATATCAATTTGTCTAAAATATGGATTGGGAGTATTTTTAACTGTTTTTGATACATCAAAATCAATGCTGGCTAGACTAACTTTCTTTTTCACTGCTCCAATATCTGGATATTCATTATTGACAAAATACATGTTATATTCATTTTCTGCGACCCAAGTAGCAACTTCGCGCACAAATGTATCATGCACATCACTAATAATTAGCCCGATTGCACGCGATGCGGATGCTAACACAATCGTGACAATAAACAATGCCACTAAGCATTCAATTAGCGTAAAACCGGCACGGTGCTTCTGCATATTAATTAGAAACCTTATACTTACCAGTTAAGTCACTATCAATCCAAGATGTAAATTCACCATTACTAACTTCTACAGATAAACTGTCGTTATCACCACTTGGTAAAAATTTCACCAGTTGCTTTTCACGAATAGGATTTCCATTGATTAAAACTCTCTTAATCACCATATTATCTGGCCAGCTCCAGGATAATATTTTCTTTAAATTTAAATCTTGCCACTCACCGTCACGATAACGGCTACATTTAATACTATCAGTGCCCAAAGAACATGCAATTACACTGCTGGTATAAATTGCATCGTCAGATAGAATTGAAAATGTAGCCGTCAATTTTTCTGCACTGGCTAAAAACCTTGAATAGCTTGGTGCATTAATGCTCATGGTTGCAATAGCCGACATCACCCCAATTATGACCAAAACTATCATCACCTCAATTAGGGTAAATCCATTTGCACGCATAAGAATCTTTTAACTAAAAAGCACTCAAATTATTAATAAATTATTGCCAGTTACCAATTACCGTAGCACCATTATCACCAGATGAAGTTGATCCATCTTGACCATAGCTATAAACATCAATTTCACCATGTTTACCAGGATTTTGAAATTGGTATTCATTACCCCAAGGATCTTGTGGTAATTTATCTAAATAACCATTTGGTTTAAAATTCTTAGGAATAGGAGCAATTGATGGTTTTGTTACCAATGCAATTAACCCTTGTTGTTGAGTTGGATAACGAGTGTTATCCAATTTGTATAAATCTAATGCAGTTTTAATATTTTTAACATCTGCCAAAGCAGCTGCCTTACGTGCATCATCAGTACTACCCATCACACGAGGAACTACCAATGCCGCCATAATACCCATAATAACAATTACGACCATAATTTCAATTAAAGTAAACCCAGATCTTTTTCTTTGCATGGTTTGCATAAAACCCTCCCGTGAACAAAATAGAAGTTAAATTAACAAATAATTGCGAATTTTAGCACAATTTTAAATTCAAGCTATAATTTAAGCTGTTTCTACAGCACTTTTTAAATAAAAATCTCTTTAAAATTAGCAAAATAAAAACTTAAATATGCTTTAAACCCAAAACATCATACATTGAATAAAAACCTGCAGGCTGCGACACCAGATATTTAGCTGCCAGTAATGCACCGGCGGCAAAACTTTTACGATTGGTTATTTCACTGGTTAAACTCAACTCTTCACCTTCTGTCAAAAATAAAGCCGTATGCTTACCAATTATATCTCCACCGCGTACGACAGCAAAACCAATTTCTTCTGGTCTTCTGGTCTGATTGGTCACTCCATAACGTTCAAAAGTTGCGACTTGAGCAAACTCCACACCACGAGCTTCCGCAATCGCTTTACCAAGACCAATCGCAGTACCAGATGGAGCATCTTTTTTATAACGATGATGGCTTTCAATAATCTCAACCTCAGCACTGGCCAAAGATTTAGCAACCAAAGCCGCAACCTTAAACATAATATTAACCGATAAACTCATGTTTGGCGACAATAAGACTGGTATCTGCAATGCGGCTGCACGAATCTGTTGTAACTGCAACTCACTAAACCCTGTTGTGCCAATGACTAATGGTACATTATTTTCCAAACACCAATCTACAGTTTCCATACAAGATTCTGGTGCTGAAAAATCAATTATGACTTGGGCAGAATTTTCAAGTGGCCAAGTTGAACGAATAAACGACTCTGTTCGCACCAAATCTTGTGACTTAGCAAAGCTCAACTGATATTCATCTTGAGCCGCATGAATCAAAGCCAAAATTTCTTGCCCCATTCTCCCATGCGCACCATTTAAGGCAACAGCTAACATAATCTATCCTTATTTAATAAAAATTTGACCAGAAGACTCAACCGATTTCATTATATCGCTTTCAAAATTAATATTGATGATATAACTATTTCTTAACTTATCATTTTTAAACTGCTGGAACATATACTGCCATTGTTGAGAATTAAACATAAATTGCGTAACTGGATGACCAACCACAAATGCAACTTGATCTTTAGTCATGCCTACCTTAAGTTGACTAATTTGTTGCTCGGTTACATAATTACCTTGTTGAACTGGATACATATATGGAAAGCGCCACTCAGAGAACTTCACACCACTACAGCCATTCAAAATTACCGATATAAAACAATACCATACAATCAAACCATTACGCATTATTTTCATTTAATACACCAAAAAATTTGCTTTAAACCGAATTTTAGCATTAAAACTGGAATTATTACTCGAACTTTAATGACTACTAAAGAAATACATCTAATTTTTCTAAGTTAGTAAATTTGCATCAATAACTAAACTATTAGTATAATTGCGTGCTTAAATTGTCATTGTTATTCTTCTTTAATTGTAATTGGCACATGATTTAATGTAGTTAGATTTTGCTGTATACAAAATCTAACTTGAATGAAATAAAATTTTAATTCATTTAAAGAAGAATTAAGCATCAAAATAAATATAGTAATAAATACAAGTTATATATACTAATTAACAATTGCAATAGCCTTATACTCAATTAATAGCAAAGAAAGTTCAGATGAATTATATTCAACAACTTAAAGACTGTAAAATCAAAATCACTCCACATAAAATTGCAATTTTAGAGCTATTTGTACAGCATAAACATATTAGTGCCATGGAAATTGTTAATACTCTAGCTAAGCAGTCTATTGAAATTAGCCTAGCCACTGTATATCGAATTTTATCCAGCTTTGAAGAGCATAAATTGATTAGCAAACATAACTTTGGTAATGAACAAGCTATTTACGAACTTAATAATAGCCTAGAGCACCACGACCATTTAATTTGCACCAGTTGCTCCAAAGTAATTGAATTTAGTAATCAACAAATTGAAGATTTACAAATTTCAATAGCACAACTTAATAACTTTCAAGTACTTAGTCATACCTTGAATATATATGGTGTATGCGAAAATTGCTCAAAAATTAAATCATCTCCTAACGCCATCACATAAGCAATAATAAATAAAAACAAATAAAATTAATCGTACCAGATTATAAACGCAATGACATAGTTCCATGTGCTACAATGCTTGGTTGTAACTATAATTAGGCTATATTGCTAGCCATTTCGTTTTTGATAGATAGTATCTTGTTGATGAAAAAAATAAACCCAAATCAATTAATTATAAATATTAGTAAATCACTGCGTTATTTAACTTTAATTTCCATAGCCTTACTTATATCAAAAATAGTTTGGTGGATGATAAGTCCTCTTGGCTATACACAAGTTGACAATCCTGCACTTAAATCAGAAAGAAGCCAAGATTTTGCCCAAGCAATCATTAACCGTGCTGCATTTGGTGTCTATGTTGAAGAACATGCAGAAACCCCAGCAATAAATCTAAAAGTCATTGGAGTTTATGCAGCAGGACCTAAAAATAGTGTTGCATTCCTACAGATAGATGATAAACATACAATTGCATCAATTGGTGATAAGGTCTTGGAAGGTACAATCAAAGCAATTTTACCGACTGGCATCATAATAACTACAAACAATCAGGATGTCAGCGTAAATATCGGTGGCAGTAATGCAATGAGTAACACCACACCAAACACCGGATCAACTTCAAATCAAGCCAATAATAACCATTTTAATAGTGGATCAAACTCTCCATATAATAACAATGATGCTCAAGTTAAAAGTAACTCGAATCACGAGCAAAGCAATGATTCTTCTCCAGCAAATAACTCAGCCAATGCTGCACAAACTACAGACAACGATGCTGGCGGTAATGCAGCACAAAATTCGAGCGGCAGTAATAATAATTCAGATGACAGTATTATGAGTAAAAGGCAGAAGATGATACAAGAGTTTCAACAACAAAACGCTAGTAATCAAAACTAATTAGGTATAAAAATAAGAGGGAAATATGAATCTAAAGCTAAAAAAACTTTGCGTGGTAATTTGTGGATTATCAATTTTTAATACGGCTGTCTATGCTGCAAATCCAAATCCAGCAGCGACAAATAACACAGTAGCTTCAAATAACACCGATACAACTTCCGATGATAAAGTTGTCTTAAATTTTGAAAATGCTGACATCCAAAGCGTAATAAAAGCAATTAGTAAATTATCTGGTAAAAATTTTGTCGTTGATCCGCGCGTTAAAGGAACTGTAAATATAGTTTCAGAAAAGCCAATCTCAAAAGCAGAAAGTTATAAAGTTTTGGAATCAGCGTTACGCATGCAAGGATTTGCGACTGTCGAAGCAGATGGTGTAATTAAGGTTCTTCCAGAAACAGATGCACGTACTTATGGCATGCGTACTGACAACATGGGTAAAAATAACCCAGGAGATCAGTTAATCACCAAAATCTTCACCATTGACAATGGTTCAGCAACTCAATTGGCAAATACCTTACGTCCAATGATTTCACCAAATAATACGGTTTCAGTTTATACCAATAGCAATGCTTTAGTTGTTACTGATTATGCATCAAATATGAGCCGCATTACAAAAATAATTAATGACTTAAATGTTACTAAAGCCACAAAAATACCTGCAGTGACAGTAAAGCTAAAATATGCTTATGCCAGTGATGTAGCACAAACCTTACAAAGCTATCTTGGTAATGCAACTGGTGGAGCAACCGGTGGAAGTGGTGGTGCTTCGGCTGATAATGGACCAGCGGTAAATATTACAGTTGATGCTAATTCAAATTCATTAATTATTTCATCAAATGTTGCCTCAAAACAAGAAGATATTAAAAAGTTGGCGCAAAGCTTAGATTTGGATACTCAACATAGTAACAATAACTTACACGTTGTCTATCTTAGAAATGCTGATGCTGCACACGTTGCAGAAGTTTTACGAATTATTGCCAACGGACAAGATAACCCAGATCTAGCAGCATCATCTGCCAATCGTGCGATTTCTGATACCAGCTCTGCTTTCCAAAGTAGCGGTAGTGGCTCATCTGGAGGTGGCGGCGGCGGATTTGGCGGTGGCGGCAGTGGAGGTGGTAGCAAAGCTCCACAAAGTAGTTCCAAAGGTAGTTCTGGTAGCACACAAGCTAACAATGATAAAAATGCAGCTAAAATTTTAATCCAAGCCGAACCAACCACCAATGCGTTAATTATACAGGCGCCTGAAGCAGTTTATCGTAATTTCCGTATGGTAATTAATATGTTAGACGTACGCAGAGTTCAAGTCATGATTGAAGCATTGATTGCCAATGTTAATACAACGGAACAAGGTAACTTTGGTATTCAATGGATAGGTGGAGCTGGTAATAACAATGCCGGTGCTGCAGTTCTATCCAATTATGGTGGTAACGGTAGCTCAGTTTCGAGTTTAGCTGGTTCAGTAATGGGTGCATTAGGTGGAACCAACTCTGGTTCACCATCAGCACCACCATCAATACCAAATGAAATCTATGTCGGTTTAGTGACAGGAACCGTAAATATTGGTGGACAAACCATTCCTGGTATTTCCGCACTGGCTGATATGTTAGCAGCAACTAGTTCTGGTAATATTATTGGTCGCCCTACTTTGCTAACGTTAGATAATGAAGAAGCTTCGATTTTTGTCGGTTCAAATATCGGTATTCCATCTGGTTCATATGCAACTACTGGCGGTAATTCAACCGTAAATCCATTTACAACGGTCAACCGTCAAGATTTGGGAACTTCATTAAAAATTAAGCCTCTAGTAACTCAAAGTGGCGCTATTCAGTTATCGGTTTACCAAGAAGATTCTGCTCTAGATCCAGATCAACCAACTGGTATTTATGCTCAAAATGGTCCAAATATCTTAAAACGTAATTTAAAAACTCAAATGATTGTTAATGATGGACAAATGATTGCGCTTGGTGGGATGACATCAGATTCAATACAATTACAAAATTCTGGATTCCCAGTATTAAGCTCAATTCCTTACTTGGGTTGGTTATTTAGCTGGCAAAGTCGTATCCATAAAAAACAAAACTTAGTAATTTTCTTACGTCCAGTAATTATTCGTGATGCTGAAGGATCTAAAGCTCTGACAAATCAACGTTACCGCTATATCATGGATCAACAAAATATGATTCAAGCAAAAGGCAATGCGCTTTTACCACAAATTAATGCAGTAACTTTGGACAATCAAGTTCCTTATGATAATAAGGTTCCTCCTCAAGTGAACAATATTCCAAATGAACCAATTATTGATTTAACCCATGGGGTGCAAGGAACTAACTTACAGCCAAATAGCACTGCGCAATCAAACACAACTGCGCCAGTTAAAACTTGGAGCAATAATGGTGTAACTGTGAAACAAACAGCACCAAACGCAATAACAATTAATGGCACGGATACAAGTAATTAATCGAGTAATCATGGAACAACTAAAGTTTTCACCTAATAAATATTCGCGACGGTTGCCTTATACCTTCGCACGAGCTAATAAAATTTGTATCGTTGCAGCTGATGATGATTTTATTCATGTTGCAACCGCAAATAAATTTAATCCATTAGTAATTAGTGAAATTAAGCGTAAAGTAAATTTACCGATCAAGTTACATAATATCGATGAAAAGACATTTGACTCCTTAGTTGCAGAAGCTTATTCCAGTGCCAATGCCGCAGCAGTCGTTGATGATATGCAAGATGATATTGATATTTCCGATTTAATGCAGAATTTGCAAAAAACCGAGGATTTGCTTGAATCAGAAAATGATGCTCCGGTAATTCGAATCATCAATGCATTTTTAACTCAAGCGGTAAAAGAAGATGCATCCGACGTACATCTCGATGCATATGAACGTAATTCGTTGGTACGATTTCGCCGTGATGGCGTACTACACAAAATTACCGAAGTTAATCCTGGCCTACACGCAGCATTAATTTCACGGATTAAGATTCTGGCACAAATGGATATTGCTGAAAAACGTTTACCACAAGATGGGAGGATTAGCTTACGCCTAGCTGGACGTGAAGTTGATTTGCGGGTATCAAGTATTCCAACTGGTCATGGCGAACGAATTGTAATGCGTTTACTCGATAAAAATAAAGAACGTTTACAACTTGAGACGCTTGGTATGGCAAGCGATACACTAGTTAACATTGATAATTTAATCACTCGACCACATGGAATTTTTTTAGTAACAGGACCAACAGGGTCTGGTAAATCAACCACTCTTTATGCAGCATTAGCACGGGTTGATTCAAATGCCCTAAATATTATGACGGTTGAAGATCCTGTCGAGTACGATATTCCTGGAATTAGCCAAACTCAAGTTAATGCCAAGATTGATATGACTTTTGCACGCGCACTACGTTCAATTCTGCGTCAAGATCCCGATGTAGTGATGATTGGTGAGATTCGTGATTTAGAAACTGCGCAAATTGCAGTGCAATCCAGTTTAACTGGGCATTTGGTAATGGCAACCCTACATACTAATTCCGCAGCTTCAACTATTACTCGTATGCTTGATATGGGAATTGAATCATTCCTACTTTCTTCAACTTTAATCGGAATCTTAGCACAGCGTTTAATTCGCTTGCTATGTCCAAAATGCAAAACTGAAAATTTAGCAATTGCTCCTGCACTACACCAAGAATATAATATTCCCACAGAGGCTAAAATTTATAAAGCTGTAGGGTGTGAGCATTGTAGTGGAACTGGCTATAAAGGACGAACAGGGATCCATGAACTATTAATGGTTGATGATGAAGTCCAACGCTTAATTCATACTGGCGCATCTGAAACTGAAATCGAACATTATGCAACCACCAAACGTAATATGCGTACTTTAAGAATGGACGGATTACGTTGGGCAATTGAAGGCAAAACCTCAATTGAAGAAATTATTGCAATTACTAAAGAGTAAACCATGCAAACATTTAACTACAAAGCCATTGATAAGGCTGGTAAAGAACGATCTGGAGTAATTCAAGCCGAAAACCCCAAACAAGCTCGGCAATTACTTCGTAATACTGGCTTAATTGTCTCACATTTAGAATCAGAAAAAGCACGTAAAGAAAAAACTGCCAAAAATGTTTCATTTCAAAGAAAAGCAATTTCATCTTTAGAATTGTCATTAATTACCCGTCAATTTTCAATTCTAATCAATTCCGGAATGTCGGTAGAACAGTCTCTTGGTGCTTTATCTGATCAATTAGAAAGCCAAGAACAAAAAGCAATTATGAGCGGAGTTCGCAGTGAAGTTTTAGGCGGACGTCCACTTGGCGCATCATTACGCATGTATCCTAAGATTTTTCCAGCAGTTTATTGTAGCTTAGTTAACGCTGGTGAACAATCTGGTAGTCTTGGTAACGTCATGACTAAACTGGCTGACTATAGCGACAAAACACGTGAATTAACCAGTAAAATTATGATGGCGTTACTTTACCCTGTTATTGTATCAATTGTTGCGACAATGGTTATTGTTGCCCTACTGGTGTTCGTTGTTCCACAAATTGTAAAAGTTTTTGAAGCATCCAAACAAGTATTACCACTAATTACCCGTGCCATGATTGGTGCTAGTAACGGTTTACGCAATTATGGTCTATACATGTTAGCGGCAATTATTATCTCGACAATTTTATTTATTAGATCGCTAAAGAAACCTGAAAACAAAATCAAATTTCACCGCCGTTTACTAAACTTACCAATTGCAGGTAAATTATTGGTGAATATAGATATTGCTCGCTTCTCTAATACACTATCAATGCTATTGTCTAGTGGCGTTCCAATGCTAAATGCTCTTGAAGCTAGCCGTGATACTCTAAGTAACTTCATGTTAAAAAATGCCGTTGACCGCGCGGTTAAAATGGTGCGTGAAGGTATTGGATTAGCTGTAGCTCTAAATGCACAAAAAGCATTTCCGCCAGTTGTAATTCATTTAATTGCTAGTGGTGAAAAATCAGGTAATTTGGAGCATTTACTTGAACAAGCAGGTAGCCATCAAGAGCTAGAATTAACTCATCGTAGCCAGCTATTAACAGGTATCTTAGAACCAGCTTTAATTGTATTCATGGGTGCCGTAGTAATGTTGATTGTAATTGGTATTATGCTACCAATTCTCAATATGAACAAAATGGTTATGTAATTATTTCTTCTACCAAGATCAAAAAATGACCGAAAAAGAAAAAATGCTCAATGGTCAAGACTATTGGGCTCTTGATCCAGAGTTAATGCAAGATCATCACCAAGCAAAGATTCTTTGTCAAGAATACAATCAGACTTCAGTAAATAATGTACAAGAAAAGCTATTAATTTTAGAAAAGCTTTTTCATGCAGATTATCAAGCACAGATTGAACCAAATTTTTTCTGCGATTACGGATATAATATCAAACTTGGCAAAAATTTTTATGCCAATCATAATTTAGTTATCTTAGATGGTGCTCTGGTAACTATTGGTGATAATGCCCTAATTGGACCAAATGTTGGTATTTATACTACAGGTCATCCAATTGATGTCACACAGCGAAATGCAGGAATTCAATCCAGTCAGGCAATTACAATTGGTAATAATGTTTGGATTGGTGGTGGTGTTAATATTTGTCCTGGTGTAACCATTGGTGATAATTGCGTAATTGGAGCTGGTTCAGTAGTAATTAATGATATTCCAGCAGATAGTGTTGCAGTTGGAAATCCATGTAAAAAAATCAAATCAAGTTCTCAGTCTTAAAATTTGAATTTAACAACTTAGACTAGCAATACTAAAGGCCGAGAAGTACGTCCAATGAGCTCACGACACGATGAGAACTAATTAATCCCAAAGAAACATCTAAACACCCTGGATAAATATAACCATAATTGCCTACTCTAACCAAATATACCTAAATCCTAAATCATTGATAAATCAATCATAACTAACTATTAATAAATTGGACTTGTTAAATGAGTACTCTAAGTATAATAACTATTTTCTTTAGCATAATAATAATTATGGGTTTATTTCTACTCTATACCAAATTAAGTAATCTTAGCCAAAGTAATCAACGTAATGAAGAACTACAAGCTCAATATCATGAACTCAGTACTAACTACACAAAATTGGAAGCAGAATATAACCATGGTAAACAAGAAATTACCAAAAACACCCAACGCCATATTCAACAACAACTTCTAATCCAAAATCTAGAAATAGAGAGTAAACGATTACAGCACCAAAATCTAGAATTAAGTTCAAACAAAAGTCGCCTTGAAGTTGAAAATGAGCATCTCAAGTTAGCATATCAACAATTAGAAAAAACATTGCTCGAATTAAAATTACAAATGAGTAATGAATTTACTAGCCTAAAAAATTTAGCAATAAATGAACTCAAAGAACGAGCTGATTCATCACTTCGTGATATTGGTAAAGAAAACGTAGTTTTACCAATCCAAGAACAGCTCAAAGAGTTACAACTTAAAATTAATGAATTGACCTTAGAAACTAAAGTTATCAACCGTAATTCTGCGGATTTAAATTTACAAGCACAAAATCTTGCAACCGCATTAACTAAAGATAGTAAGAAAAAAGGTGAATTTGGTGAAATGATTTTATCTAATATTCTTGAGAGCGTTGGGCTACAACAACATATTAGCTATACTGAACAAGCACAAATTACCCTAAATGATAAACGTTTAATTCCTGATGTAATCATAAATTTACCACATAATCGCGCCGTAGTAATTGATAGCAAAAATATCATCCAGCGCTATTATGAGAGCATCGTAAATCACGAAGATAAAAGCAAAGCAATTTTAGATGCAATTAAATCAACAATGAAAAATCTAAGTAATAAAGATTATCTTTCGGTCGTAAAACAAGCGATTAATAAATCTGTTTTTGACTATATAATCATGTTTATCCCAAACGAAGGATTATTTGGTTTAATTATTGAAGAAGATCAAAAACTAAATGGCAGCTTATTGCGTGAAGCTTATCAACAGCGAATATTTATTGCTGGACCATCAACATTACTAGTTCTATTAGGCATGATTGAACGTGCGTGGGAAAGTTATCAAGTTGAAGAACGTGCAGAAGAAATAATTCGCCTCTCAATTGAATTAACTGACAAATTTAAAACCAGCTTACATAGAATTGCCGACCTAGGCAATAGCATTCGTCAAACTGGTAATAAATATGACGATGTAATTAAGTCACTTGATAACGGTAGCGGAAGCAGCGCTATTGCCAAACTAGATAAATTAGCACAATTATCTGGTGATAAAACTCAATTAGCTCGAGTAGTTGAAGTCGGAGAAATTAGCATTCGCCAACCAAATAGTACACTAATAAAATCAACTAATTGAATATAGGGTAGAAGAATTTACCATCTATAAAAACTTACGGTTTAACTACTGGAACAACGCCACAAACCATACGTTTCCCTCCTCCACCTAATGGAGCTGGCGTATCAGAATAATTATCACCTCCATTATGTATCATCAGACTATGCCCAGCTAAATCACTTACTTTCAAGCGTGGTGCTAATACTGATAAATTAACGCTACCATCTGCATTAATTGTCAAAGCTGGCAAATCACCTAAATGCCCGCCATCATTGTAAGGACCAAAATGATGCTTAGTTTTTGCTGGATCAAGATGTCCACCAGCTGCCATACCACCATCTGCACAAGAAGGATTTTCATGCACATGAAAACCATGTACACCAATAGTTAAATCAGGTGTTAAATGAGATAAATCAGGCGTTAATAATAACCCGTGAGCAGTATCAGTTGCCTGAATATTCCCTACAAATACTCCTGACTCAGTAGTGATATACATCGGAATTTCAATGCTTGCAGCATTGGCAAAGCCAATTCCCGATAATACAAGAATTAAACTTCTATATTTCATAATAAAACTCCTTAAAAATTAATTAATGCATATAACTACTTAACGCACTTTCATAACTACCACTTTCCACTTTGTTTTGTCCATTTTGTTGCACATACTTGGATGAATTAATATTATTTTGATTTGCTGTTGCACCATAAATTGGTACACCAACCATCATTGGTGTTACCATTGGACTATAGTAATAACTTGGATAATACACAACTTGTGGTTGCTGCTGAACTACGACTGTCGTTGAATTACTTGGCGATACAGTAACGGTGCTATTAGTATTAGTTGTCGTGTGCACCTCTGTACCATTTAAATTATAACTATTACCAGTTTGATTATTTGTTACAACACCATTTTGATGCGAATAAACACTTCCATTAGTATAATTTTTCTGACTCTGACCCTGATACGTGTAAGAATGATTATTTTGATTATTGGTCACTGTTTCAGTATGGGCTGTGTGAACCGAATGATTGCTATAATTTGCATTGGTTGTATCCTGATATGTATACGATTTATGATTACTTTGATTAGTAACACTAGTTGTCGTGTATTTAGTGCCATTCCCATTCAAAGTTGTGGTTTTATCTACACTATAATTTTGTCCATCACTATGTACTACATTGTCTTGGGTATAAGTATGCTTGTGACTATGACGATGCCAGTCATTATCTTGTTCAGGCACAGAAAGGCGCTCTGCAATAGCACAAAATGATAGTGACATCAAAATAAGACTTAAAATTTTCATAATTATTCCAAAATATAATTCATTTAATTAAATACTTAATTTGCCCAAAGAAAATATTATATCATGTTTAAAAATGATAAAATTCATGTTATGAGCCAAACCCAAGTATGTGTGGTTTTACTCAAATAACTTACTATACATTTTAAACAAAATAATGACAAACTCCGACATTATAAATTTATGTTTTAAACATAAGTCAATAAATTCAGATGCATTTAACTAATTTAACGGAATTTAATTATGCCAGTAGAAATTCAAGAACAACTAACTGATCAATTCAGACTATTATTTGATAATACAGACTCAACTAGATTATTTTTCGCACCTGGAAGAGTTAATCTAATTGGTGAACATACTGATTATAATGGTGGAAATGTATTTCCATGTGCTCTCGATATTGGTACCTATGCTCTAGTTGCGCCACGAAAAGATAAGTTATGCCAATTTTACTCAATTAACTTCCCAGATCAAGGTACCGTTGAATTTGATTTAAATAATTTAGAATTTAATTCGGCACATAATTGGGCCAATTATCCTAAAGGAGTCATACACGAATTTATTAAATCTGGAGCTAAAATTACCCATGGTTTAAATATTGTATTTTTAGGTAATATTCCCAATGGGGCTGGTTTATCTTCATCTGCATCGATTGAAGTTTTAACAGGAACTGTATTAAATGCATACTTTGAAACTAAATTTGATCCAATAAAAATTGCCTTACTTGGACAAGCTGCAGAAAATAATTATATTAATGTAGGTTGTGGAATCATGGATCAATTTGCGTCTGCAATGGGTAAAGCCAATCATGCAATTCTGCTTGACTGTAATACTTTAAATTATAGCTATGCACCGTTAAATATTACAGGCTATAAAATAGTCATTGGAAATACTAATAAAAAACGCGGATTAGCCGATTCAAAATACAATGAACGCTTGGCCGAATGCCGCGAAGCTTTAAAATTATTACAACAACAATTAGAAATTAATGCACTTGGTGAAATTAATCTAATACAATTAGAACAGCATGCAAATTTAATCGCTAATCCAATTATTTATCAACGAGCACGTCATGCAGTAACGGAAAATCAACGCACTTTATCTGCCGTAAATGCATTAAATGAAAATGACTTAATTGCATTTGGACAATTAATGAAGGCTTCACATGTCTCATTACGTGATGATTACGCTGTAACTGGTTTTGAACTCGACAGCTTAGTAGAAGCTGCATGGGAGCAACAAAGCTGTATTGGTGCTCGAATGACTGGAGCTGGATTTGGTGGTTGCACCGTCAATTTGGTTGCTGAGGACTTGGTCAATGATTTCATCATGCAAGTTACAACAAAATATCAACAAAAAACTGGTCTAAATGCTGATTTTTACATAGTAAAAGCTAGCACTGGAGCACATGAAATGATTACAATTTAAGGTACAAAAATGTTACAAATTAAACACTCAACAATTGCCCAACATAATGATCAAGATATTATTGAATATCAATTAATCGCAGCAAATGGCTTTCAAATTAACTTTCTGAATTATGGCGGAATTATACGTGCAATTTATACACCTGACAAAACAGGTAAACTTACCAATATTGTTTCTGCTCATGAACAATTTGAACCAAGTAATCCTGGACATCTAGGTGCAATTACAGGAAGAATTGCGGGAAGAATTGATGGTGGTAAATTCAATTTAGACGGCATTGAATACCAATTAGCATTAAATAATAATGAAGTCAATAATTTGCATGGTGGACCATTTGGTTTAGACAAAAAAATTTGGAATGTCAATGAATTAAGTGATGGTGTAGAACTAACTTACTTTAGCCCAGCTGGCGAATGTGGATTTCCAGCTAATGTTAATTTTAAGGTTAATTACCGAGTAACCGCAAACTATCAACTAACAATAGAATATTTTGCAACATGTGACGCTCCGACAATCATTAATTTAACCAACCATAGCTATTTTGATTTAAGCGGAGGCCTTGATGCACTACGTATGGAACTTGAAGTCCCAGCTCAATCATTTGCCGAAATAAACTCATCTGGTTGCGTTACAGGTAAAATTACAAATGTTGCTGGCACAGCATTTGACTTCCGTAAAAGTAAATCCTTAAGGGAAGATATTTTTCAAAATGAATTACAATTAGTGTTAGCCAAACAAGGCTATGATCACCCTTTTTTATTAGATCCAGATGCCATAATTAAGCTTTCCGACCCAATTAATGGACGCTCTTTACAAATAACAACGAGTGAAAATTGTTGTGTGGTCTATTCAGCAAATTTCCGCCCAATTAAGCATTCTGGCTTATGTCTAGAAACTCAAAAATTGCCTAACGCTATTAACTGGCCAGACTATCAAGAACAGGTAATTTTCACACCAGCAAAACCTTATTATAGTTATAGTAAATGGCAATTTGGAGTTTCAAATGAAAAATAATAAACTGACTGGATTAATTCAATTACTTATCAACAAAGCACAAGAGCTACATTTGGTTGATGCACGTGATAATATTTACCTGACTAATCATTATCTTTCATTGCTTGGTCTGAAACATGTTAATTTCAGCGAAAATATGCTAGAGTCTGAGTTTGAAGGCATAATGACGTTAACACAAATTGTAAATTTAATTTATCAAAATTTAGATAAACACCAACATGCTATTCTTGGTGATAGTCAAGAGCAAATTGAGACACGTTTAATTGCTGAGTTATTGCCCTTACCCAGCCAAATTGAAGCCAAATTTAAACAATTATTAAGTCAAAATGGAATCGAACAAGCTTTAAATTGGTATTATCAATTTAGCCAAAATACTGATTATATAAAAACAGCAGCAATTGCTAAAAATAAAAGTTGGTATGGAGAAACAGAATACGGTGGGCTGGAAATTACGATCAATTTATCGCGTCCAGAAAAAGATCCGGCTGAAATTGCTCGTGCAAAGCAAACTCCTGCGACTAATTACCCAAAATGCTTACTTTGCCTTGAAAACGAAGGCTATAGTGGAAATTCATCAAATCAGCCGGCACGTCATAATCATCGCATGCTACAAATTACGCTTAATCAAAATCAAAATTATTACTTTCAATATTCACCATATTTATACTACCCTGAACATTCGATAATTATTAATCCAGAGCATTGTGACATGGTTATTGACCAGAATACAATTAATAATTTTTTTGCTTTTGTCAATCAAGTGCCACATTATTTAATTGGTGCTAATAGCGATATTCCAATTGTTGGTGGTTCAATTTTAACTCACGATCACTACCAAGCAGGAAATCATATTTTCCCAATTGAACGAGCCAAAATTAAAGCCAGTTATCAATTAAAACAATATCCACAAACTACAATTAATTACTTAAACTGGCCAGTAAGTACGCTACAACTAGTTGGTACTCAAAATGAGTTAACTAAATTAGCTTCAATTATACTTAACAAATGGTATACATATACCAATCCAGAAATAAATATTTTGGCATACTCAGAAGAAGGCACGCGACATAACGCAATTACTCCAATTCTACGTAGGATTGATACAAATAAATATGCATTATATTTACTCTTACGTAATAATCGCACCAATGAAAAATACCCAGATGGCATATTTCATTCCCACCAAGAATTGCACCACATTAAAAAAGAAAATATTGGTTTAATTGAAGCAATGGGATTAGCAATTTTACCTGGACGTTTAGATTATGAGCTAGCTGAATTAGAAAAACTATTACTTTTAAATGATACCAATTTGGCATTGACCGAATTACTATTTGATGAAAAATTACTCAAACATGAAGCTTGGTTTGTTGAGTTATATGCTAAATATACAAGTTTTTCTAACACTACCGTACGAGAAATCTTACTTAAAGAAGTTACAAATAAATTCTGTCAAGTTTTAGAAAATGCTGGTGTATTCAAGCATAACGCTATTGGTGATGCTGCTCTTGAGGAGTTTATTTCACAACTCACCAATTAAAACCTAAAGTCCGTAATGTTATTTGTCATCTATTATGTTATAATTACAGTCTAACTTTTAATTAGAGAGGATAAATCCGATGAGAACACCACATCAAAATTTAACTGATAGTTTTCCAGATTTAAAAGAAGCGTTTCATCACTTAAAAATTAATGATCACCACTTTCAGCACTTACTCAAACAGTATGAAGAATTAGATACTTTAGTTCACAAAGTTGACCATGAGCAAGAAAGTATGAGTGATTTAGAACTAGAAAAAGTAAAAAAAGAGCGCGTTGCACTAAAAGATACATTGTATTCACTGATGGTGAAATGTAAAGCAGAACTATAGTAATTCGTAACTGGTTACCAATGTTAAATATACCTTGGTAACCTAAATGACTTTAATTATTCCGATTTATGGGCTTAATCATTAAAAATTATATTTAAAATCGTTATTTACGTACAACCAGACTGTTAATAACCATACCAATTAAAACTAATCCAATTCCAATCCAGCCATATACATCTGGTAAACCATCATTAAACAACACAACTCCACCAATCAAAGTAAAAACAACTTCACCTGCCTGAGTAGCCTCAATTACGGCTAGTTGACTTAAGTTAGATTTAACCATATTAGCCGCTTCAAAAAGTAATAAGGTTGCAATAACACCCGAAAAAACTGCAACTGTACCAGCTTGGATAATTTGACTTGGTGGTGGCAAATTAGCGTAATAAAATTCAAATCCAGCTAAAATTAACCAAACAGGCATACTGCATAAGGTCATACCAAAAATTCGTTGCAAAGTATTTAAATTGTGCCCGTGCTTAAATAAAATTTTACGGCTACCAAGTGGATAGGCAAATGCAGCTACTCCAACAGGAATAACAACTCCCAATACCATAAAAAAACTAACCGTAGTCGCTTCATGCACCAACATTAGGGCTACCCCCAGCATAATCAATAAACCAGTCCACAATAATTTTACAGGTATTTTATGATAAACTTGTTTAATTTCGCCATCAACCACGCTTGGTGCTAAAAAAAATGGCGTGAGCAAAGCCCCAGCTGGAATAGTAATTTGCCAAGCTCCAGCGATTAACCATGCAGGTCCAAAACTTGCCGCATAGCATAGTGACGTGTAAAAAATACCAAATCCCACACAAGACCACAAGGTCCAGCTAAAAACATTAGCTCGAATGCTCCGTAAAACTGGCAAATAAGCTTTATTTTTGCTCAACAAAACAAATAAAATTGGAAGCATAATAAAAAAACGCAGCGAAGCACTCCACTGCCAAGCAAAATTTGCTGTTGCCATTTCTCGATTTAAAATATAAGTCGATGAAAAAAATAACGATGAAATTAAACCATAAATTAGAGCTTTAGTCATAATGCCTCCATTTAATAAAAAAGCGTCACCCTATTATCGGGTAACGCTTTATTCGGTTAAACTCAATTTAGTATAAAACCCTCGATTTAATCGTACCATCAATTTTTTTCAGTTGATTAATTAAATCTTTATCGTATTCAACATCAATATCACTAATTACATAACCAACTTGTTCATTGGTTTTAAGATATTGACCTAAAATATTTGCTTGATGACTAGCTAACATTTGATTGATTTTAGCGAGTACACCAGGTACATTACGGTGCAAATGAATCAAGCGATGTGCTTTACGTAATTCAGGTAATTGAATATTTGGTAAATTCACACTTTGCGTTGAATCACCACCATTTACATAATTAGTAATCCGACGAGCAACAAATTCACCAATATTTAATTGAGCTTCTTCAGTGCTTCCACCAATATGTGGAGATAAAATTACATTGTCATAACCACGCAATTCGCTCACAAATTCTTCCTGATTGTTTTTTGGTTCAACTGGGAATACGTCAACCGCGGCACCCAAAATTTTACCCGAATCTAAAGCGGCAACCATAGCATTGATATCTACTACATGACCACGACTTAAATTAATGAAAATTACATTGTCTTTCATCATTGCAAATTCGTGTTCACCAATAATATTGGCATTACTCTTACGACCATCAACGTGAATAGTAACAATATCCACCTCAGATAATAATTGGTCGAGTGTATCACATTTGCGCGCATTACCCAACTGTAATTTTTCCATAGTATCATAATAATAGACTTGCATACCAATTGCTTCAGCTAAAACTGATAGCTGTGAACCAATATTACCATAACCAATAATACCAAGTTTTTTACCACGCACTTCAAAACAATTATCTGCGGATTTGTCCCATTTACCTTGATGTAATTGAGCATTTTTGCTAACTGCTTTACGCATAAGCATAATGATATTACCAATCACCAATTCAACTACACTACGTGTATTACTATATGGTGCATTGAAAACACACACACCTTTTTGCGTTGCGTAATCTAAATCAACTTGATTAGTACCAATACAGAAAGTCCCAATCGCAATTAGGCGCTCTGCGGCATCAAGAACTTTTTTACTCACCGTAGTTTTTGAACGAATCCCTAAAATCGTAACGTCTTTAATTTTGGCACATAACTCATCTTCATTCAAGCTACCTTTCAGTGTTTCAACTGTGTAACCTTCGTGCTCCAACATTTTAATACCATTTGGGTGTAAATTTTCCAACAGTAAAATTTTAATTCGATTACGCGGATAAGAAATTGCACGTGGGAAATCATGCATATACAAAAATTCATCAAAGTTTTTAATTACTACATCAGCTTTGGCAGTAACACTTTGACGCTCCACATTTTCTGTAAATGCATAGAAAATATCTGCAGCGCCAGCTTGGCGAATTTCGTAATCAGTAATTCCATCACCAACCGCCCAAACATTACCTTCTAGTTTCAGGTCATTGACAACTTTAACTTTACCTTGGTCCTGACATAATGGATTATTTGCATCCAAACCATTAATATTTCCAGCTTCATCATAAGTAAAGGTATTAGCAAAAATATGATCTTCTTTAATTCCAAATTTACTTACAATCGGCGTAATATATTCTTTAAAGCCACCTGATACAATATAAATATTATCAGCAAACTCTTGTAGAAAAGCTGCATTACGTTTAAATGATGGACTGATTTTATCTGCTAAATTAATAATTAATTGCTCAATGTGCTTTTTATTTGCACTTAATAATTTTAAGCGGCTCGCAAAACTTTCGCTTAACGAAATTTTACCTTCCATACCCTGTGCTGTAATCGTACGAATTTTCTCAATAACACGTTCACTTTCAGGATGGTCTGCTAAAGCAATTGCGGCTAATTCATCTAACGTTTCTACTTGAACAAAAGTACTATCAAAATCCACAATTAAAAATTTATTCTTCACTATCAAATCTTTCTAAAAATTATTCTCTATTTTCTTTATCACAATGTAACTCTAAATCAGAACTTAAAATTAAACTGCTTTAATCAAACTATTGACGATTTCAATTGGATGTAACAACGTCTTCTCGGCTAATTTAGCACCTTGCGAACGACATGAAAAACCGCTGGCAAGATTAACTCGTTCAGTATTATTAACCGTACTTGCCCAATTCAAAGCAAATAAACCCTGCGAATTAGCTTGTTGCTCTTTTAAATGCCCATAAGTTCCTGCCATGCCACAACAACCCAAATTTTTCACTTCGAGTTCCGCACCAAGTTTAGCAAAAATTTGTTGCCATTTAGTTGCATCAGCTGGTAGTAAAGCTTGTTCGGTACAATGTGGTAAGAGGCGATATTTTACATTGGTGCTAATTGCATCTAATTTCGCTAAATGCGAGGCTAAAAATTCGGCAATGGTTTGCGCTTTACCCGTAAATGCTGGCGTAAATTTTCCGACTTCATCACGAAATAAAGTCGTAATCGTATTTTCTAAGCCCAGCACAGGAATTTGTGCACTAAATAACGGGTTCAATAAATTGGCTAAATGTGCAGTATTTTTGCGAAATTCATCCAACATACCCGCAACAATTAAAGCTTTTCCACTATTGCGTGGATAAATTACATATGGTGTAAAACCAAGTTTTTGTAAACTCTCCAGCGTGGCAAAAACAACATTATTGTCTAATAAACCAGTAAATACATCAGCAAAAATCACTACCGGATTAGTAGCAAAAGATGAAATCTGACTCGCCTCGCTATAAGTTGCAACCTTCAAACGTTTTAAACCGCTGCTTAAGGATTCAGCAGTTTTAAATTGTGGAATATTCACCAAACCAAAACTTGGCGCTAAACGACTACGCTGAATAAAATTCCATAATTTAGGAAATTTAGCCACCAATGGTAATAAATTTTCAATTTTGGCCATCAACTTATCACTAAATTTGCGTTTAGCATAATCACGATGATAGCTTTGTAAAAAATTACTACGTAAATCTGGAATGCTAACTTGAGTTGGACATTTGCCAGCACAACCTTTACAGCCCAAACAACCCGATAATGCAGCAAATGCAGCATCAGCAGCCTGCTTATGGTCACCATTAGGTTTAGCTTTTTCACGTAGCCATTCTTTAACCAGCATCGCGCGGCCTTTAGGTGAGTGAATCCGATCTTGAGTGATTTTATATGATGGGCACATCACATTACTTGGTTCTCGATTAAAACAAGCTGCATTACCGTTACACAACATCGCACCCGAAAATAACTTTTGTTCACCAGCCGGCACAATTTGATCTAATTCGCCACGCATAGGCACTAGCTCAATGCGTTGTAATTGGGTTTCTGGATTTGGCGCAGTTAATTTACCCAGATTAAAGCGATTATGTGGATCACAAAGTTGCTTAATTTGGCATAAGACTGGATATAAGATAGGACCAAACAGATGTGGCACAAATTCACCACGATAGCCTTTACCGTGTTCGCCCCATAAAATACCATTATATTTATCGAGCAATTTAATCACTGTTTCCGTAATTGGACGAATATGCGCACGATCCTCGGGATTTTGCATATCTAAAGCTGGGCGTACGTGAATACAACCCACATCCACATGACCATACATTGCGTATCTAAAATCTTGACGCTCTAATTCAGTTTGTAAATCAGCGACAAAATCAGCTAAGTGTTCTGGTGGCACAATCGCATCTTCAACAAAGGCAATTGGTTTCGCCGCACCTGGTAATTTGGCAACTAAGCCAACGGCTAGCGAACGAATTGACCACAGTTGATTAATTTGATTATTTTCACAAATTGTGACATAGTTCGCTTGACGTGAATTTAGTGCTTGTTGCACTTCTTTAATTTTAGCGTCTAATTCTGCCTGTGTATCAGCCACGAATTCAACAAAATTTGAAATATAACTTTGACCTTCGCAATTCAGCATTTTGGCTAAACTTGGCCAATTTGGTAATGTTTGCGCACTTTGCTGAACTTTTTCATCAATTGCTTCAATGGCTAAAGGCTTGAATTGAATTAAGAACTGTGCATCCTTAAGTGCATCTAAAAAACTTGGATAATGAACAACCGTTAAGGTTTTAAACTTGGGAATTGGCAGTAAATTAAGTTTAGCAGCGGCAACTAAGCCCAAAGTTCCTTCTGAACCAGCGATTAGGCGCTGTAAATTAATCTTACCATCTTGATAACATTGCTTAATATTATACCCTGAGAGCGGGCGCTTTAAAGGTGGGAAGCGAGCTTCAATCTCTGCTTGAACTGGTTTAATAAAATCCGCAATTTGCTGTTCTAATTTAACTTGTACGTGGCTTGGTGTTATATTCTGATCTAAAGTATCAATCAAGTCACCATTTGGCAAAATTAATTGCATACCTAGGAAGTGATCAGCTGTTTTCCCATAAATCAACGAACCTTTACCAGCAGCATCAGTCGCAATCATTCCACCAATAGTCGCGCGATCCGCAGTTGAAACATTTGGTGCAAAGAATAAACCATGTTTAGCCAACATGCGATTAAGATCACTTAAAATCATACCTGGTTCAACAGTAATTGTGCGATCTTCTGGTTTAAACTCTAGTACACGATTCATGAAACGGCTTAAATCAATTACCACACCATCACTTAAGGCTTGACCATTAGTACCTGTTCCGCCCCCACGAGCGCAAAAATACAAACGATTAAATGGCTCTAGCTGCGCCAAGCTAATTAACTGCTGGAGATCCGATAAGTCATACGGCTGAACAACGGCTAATGGTAAAACCTCATAAATACTATTATCAGTCGCATTAATTAAACGAGTAGCTTTATCTAAGTGAAATTCACCTTTAAAGCCATTTTTAATTACAATGGTTTCAAATAAACTTGCGATTTCGCGTGGTGTTTGTTGCATTATTTATTCCGCGTATTTTTTAGCAAAATGTTGCATGAATTCAATCAATTTATCGACACCTTCTTCAGGCATAGCATTATACAAGCTAGCACGTGCACCACCGACTAATTTATGCCCATTTAAATAAGCCAAACCAAATTGGCGAGCTTCAACTAAAAAATGTTTTAAAAGATCATCATTTGGTAAATTAAATGGTACGTTAATTAACGAGCGATATTTTTCTTCAATATTATTGCTGTAAAAACCGTTGCTATTATCAATACAGGCGTATAATTTGGCTACTTTGCGGCGATTGGCCTCAGAAATTGCTTTAAGTCCACCTTGTTCTTCAATCACCCAATCCACCATTAAATCCATCATATAAACTGGCACGGTAGGAATAGTATTTAATAATGAAGTTTGTTCAGCTTGTAATTTATAATTAAAAATCTCAGGAGTAACTGCTTGAGCTTGATCCAATAGATCATCACGAATAATCAATAATGTAATTCCGGCAATACCAAGATTTTTTTGCGCAGAAGCAAAGATTAAACCAAATTTGCTCACATCAATTTCTTCAAATAAAATTGATGAAGTAAAATCTGCAACTAATGGAACATTACCTACATCAGGAACCTCAGAAAATTGAACGCCATTAATGGTTTCATTCGGGCAATAATAGGCATAAGCTGCATCTGGATTTAATTTCCACGTGCTTTTATCAGGAATCGCACTCATTGATGCTGTAGTTACTATACTCACATCAGCATAACGACTAGCGTATTTAGCTGCACGTTCAGACCATGTACCACTCACAAAATAATCTACCGCTTTATTTTTTCCGCATAAATTCATTGGTATAAAGCTAAAATGACCCTGCCCACCGCCAGATAGAAATAAAACTTTATAGTTAGAGGGAATATTCATTAACTTACGTAATTTAGCTTCTAATTTTGACAGCATATCTTGGAAAGTTACAGTACGATGACCAATTTCCATAATTGAAGTTCCAGTATCTTGCCAGCTTAATAGATCTTGTTGAACTTGACGTAAAACAGACTCTGGCAGCATTGCAGGACCTGCAGCAAAATTAAACACTCTAAACATAAGATCTCCCTTTTAATATAAATAATCACACTGTAAAATAACAGCGTAATAATGACAAAATACTAACCATAGCGCATATCACTCTGATTTAACAAGCCATTATTATATAACATTTTATCAACCAATGGCCTAGACATGGTAATTTTTCACAAATGAACCTCATATTTTACTAGTTCTGTTGCTGCAATGCAATAAAAAATGTACAATTCGATGCCAAGAGCTTGATATTCAGTGATATAATTTGGCACGCACTACCGCCTTATCGGTAATTTTTTTATATCTGTGGGTTACAATAAACCCCAAAAGCATTTGTAACAAATAAAACTATACCGATATTAATTATAGCGGATTCAATGAATTTACATCGCAAAGGAGCGCAGACTATCGTGGAACTAAACAAAAATTTTTATACCGTACATAAATTTGGTGGCTCAAGCCTAGCTGATGCTTGTCGCTTTAATGAAGTAAAAAAAATCTTAACAGGTAGCAAAGAAGTTATCGTTGTATCCGCAACCAAAGGAACTACGACAAAATTACAAAATATGCTGGATGCTGCGCGCGATGGTAAAGCTTGGAGTGAAGAGCTTAATTCTCTAGAAAAAGCACATCAAATAATTATTAATACATTGTTACCAGATAGTAACCCAAGCGAATTATTAGCCGTATTACGCAATGATTTCGATACTATTGCTGATGTTTATAACACGGTAGCAAAAATTGGCGCATACTCTAGCGAAATACAAGACTTTATTTTAGGTTACGGCGAACAATGGTCAGCACAAATTCTAACAGCTTATTTAGGCTTATCAAATAAAACTCTTTATCTTGATGCAACCAAAGTTTTATACTGTGATAAAAAAGATGGCGTAGTATGCATTGACTGGGAGCGTAGCCAAGCCAGTTTAGCCCATTATTTTGCAGATAAAGATTTTGATCAGTTAGTTGTAACTGGATTTATCGCATCAACTCCAGACGGTAAACGCACAACTCTTGGTCGTAACGGTAGTGATTTCTCAGGGGCAATTTTTGCGCGTTTATTCCAAGGTACTAAATTAATTATTTGGACCGATGTTGATGGGATTTACACAGCTCACCCAGCTAAAGTTAAATCAGCTTTCTGTATCGATCATTTATCATACCAAGAAGCTTTAGAATTAGCGTATTTCGGTGCAAGCGTATTACATCCAATGACAATTGCCCCAGTACAAGATGCCAATATTCCATTGTATATCCGTAATAGCTATAATCCAAGCGCGGAAGGAACCTTAATTACCAATATATCAACTAAATCTGAGCACCCGATCAAAGGTTTAACTTATGTTGATGAAATTGCCTTAATTAATATCGAAGGTGCTGGTATGGCTGGAGTATCCGGTAGTGCTGCACGGATTTTTGAAATTATGCGCCAATGTAAAGTTTCCGTAATTTTAATTTCTCAAGCAAGTTCTGAACACTCGTTATGCTTAGCAATTGCTAATAAATCAGTTGATACTGCGCTTGAAGCACTTAATCAAAACCTAAAATTTGAAATTGATAATGGTCAAATCAATAAAGTTACAGCTGACTCTAACTGTGCAATTTTGGCGGCGGTTGGTGATGATATGGTAGGTAATCCTGGCGTTGCAGGTAAATTCTTTGGCACATTAGCCAAAGCAAATATTAATATTCGCGCAATCGCGCAAGGTTCTTCGGAACGGAATATTTCAGTGGTAATCGGTAACAAAGATATCAATAAAGCGTTGCAAGCAGCTCATGCTGGTTTCTATTTATCAGATCGCGTAATTTCAGTTGGTTTAATTGGACCAGGTGGAATCGGTGCAACTTTATTAGACCAAATCGAAGCAACTCGCGCACAAATTAAAACTAAATACCAGGTTGATATCTGCGTCCGTGGAATTATGAATAGCCAGCAAATGTTACTTAGTGATGACTCACTTAATGGTGCATGGCGCAAAAATCTCGAACAAAATTCGATTCCAATGAATATGTCTGAATTTACCGAGCATTTGCTGAGTGATGATATTCCTCATGCTGTAATTATTGATTGTACTGCAAGTAAAGATTTAGCTAAATATTATGTAGATTTCTTTAATCAAGGCTTCAATATAATTACACCAAATAAACATGCTAATGCTGGTGATATTGATTACTATCGTCAAATTAAAGCAACTGCAGCTAAAAATAGTTGTCATTATTTATATGAAGCAACTGTATGTGCTGGGCTACCAGTTATTAATACGCTACAAGATTTAATTAAAACAGGTGACGACATCCTTTCAATCGAGGGCGTGGTATCAGGAACTTTAAGCTATATCTTCAATGAATTGGGTAAAGGACGCATTTTCTCTGAAATCGTTAAAGAGGCCAAGGAACTTGGCTATACTGAACCAGATCCACGAGAAGATCTATCTGGTCAAGACGTTGCACGTAAATTAGTATGTTTAGTGCGTGAAATTGGCTATAACGTTTCATTAGCAGACATTGGTGTAACCAATTTGGTACCAGCTGAATTACGTGACTGCTCAATTGATGAATTCATGACACGCCTGCCTGAATTTGATTATTTAATCATGAATATGGCAGCAGCAGCAGCGGCAAAAAGCGAAAAATTATGCTACGCTGGAAAAATTGCCCCAGATGGTTCAATTAGTGTTGCAATTCAATCCGTATCACAAACTCACCCATTGGCGCGTTTAAACGGTACAGATAATATTATTATTTTCCAAACCCAACGCTATGACCAAACACGACCAATGATAATTCAAGGTCCTGGTGCTGGTGGTGCGGTAACTGCTGCAGGTATTTTTGCCGATTTACTGCGCTTAACTTCATTCTTATACTAAGGTGTTGCAGATGAGTTTATTTAAGTCTGGAATTAACCAGATAAGCGCTTTTGCACCAGCAACCAGCGCGAACCTTGGAGTTGGCTTTGATATCATGGGTCTAGCTCTTGATGCGGTTGGTGATACTGTGACTGTTACTAAACGCAGTGATGGTCAAATTATCATTGAAAAAATTAACTCAGTCGAAGGTTTACCACTCGAAGCCAATAAAAATACCGCTTCGTATGCTTTACAAAAAATGTGTGAAGAACTTGGCATTGAATGTGGATTTTCATTGCAAATTGATAAAGGTATCGCGCTTGGTTCAGGTATGGGTGGTTCAGCTGCTTCGGCAGTAGCTGCAGTAGTTGCGCTAAACGGATTTCTAGTTAACCCAGTTAGCCGTGAAAAATTGGTAGAATATGCACTATACGGTGAAGAAATTGCCTCTGGTGGACGTCATGCTGACAATGTAGCTCCATCAGTATTTGGTGGAATTACTTTAATCCGCAACCTTGAGCCGATTGAAGTAATCAATTTGCCCTATCCAGAATTATATTGTGTAATTATTCATCCGCATCTACAGGTTGAAACCAAAGGTGCGCGTGGAATTTTAAGTCCAAATGTTGCACTTAAAAAATATGTTGAGCAATCAGCACAGTTAGCCGCAACGATTAGTGCGTTGTATACCAAAGATATTGAATTACTGCGCCGAGCAATGCAAGATTTAATTATTGAACCACAGCGCTCAGCTCTTGTAACTGGTTATTATGACGTTAAGCAAGCAGCGCTGTATGCTGGTGCAATTAGTGCAACTTTCTCTGGCTCAGGTCCAAGCTTATTAGCTTTCTGCAAAAATCAAGTTCAAGCTGAAACAGTTAGCCAAGCTATGCTAGCAGCATTTAAAGCTCACAATATTGCAGCTGATCAGTGGATTTCACCGATTAATCCAAATGGTGCTTACGTAATTACAAAATAGTTTAAATTTATTTAATCAAGAAAGCTAAAAATGTTTTTTTATAGTACTCGTGATAAAAATAATCATAAAACAGTTAGCCAAGCAATTTTGCAAGGTTTAGCTGAAGATGGTGGTTTATTTGTACCTGAATATTTCCCACAAATCAATTGGTCTGACCTAGATCCAAAATTAACTTACCCACAGTTTGCAGCTAAAATTTTGGCCGAATACTTTAAGGGTGACGAGTTAGAGAGTCAACTTGGCGAAATTTGCCAAAATGCGTTTAATTTCCCATTACCCGTAAAACAACTCAATGATAATACCTATGTTATGGAATTATTCCAAGGTCCAACTTTATCTTTTAAAGATTTTGGTGCACGCTTCTTAGCAGAATGCATGACACGATTATCTAAAAATCGTAAAACGACCATCATTGTTGCCACTTCAGGTGATACTGGTTCAGCAGTAGCTAGTGCTTTCCATCAAAAATCTAATGTGGATGTAGTGGTAATGTTCCCGAAAGGACAAATTTCACAACGTCAAGAAAAACAAATTACTTGCTGGGGTGATAATATTTTAGCTGTAGCTGTTGAAGGAACTTTTGATGATTGCCAAAAAATTGTTAAACAAGCATTCACTGATGATTGGTGGAAAAGCCGTGCTCACCTAAGTAGTGCGAATAGTATTAACATCGCGCGCTTATTGCCACAGTTAACTTATTATGCTTATACCAGCTGGCAATTTCAATTAGCGCACAATGAACCTGCTGCTTATATTATTCCGACAGGCAATGTTGGAAATTCAACTGCAGCATTCTGGGCAAAAGCTATGGGTTTCCCAATTCGTCAAATTGCTTTGGCAACTAACGCCAATCGAGTTATTTCAGATTATATCTCAAATGGTAAATTTGAGCCTAAAGCTAGTATCGCAACAATTGCTAACGCAATGGATGTTGGTAATCCAAGTAATTTTGAACGTTTGAGCTATTTATTTAATACTTGGGATAGCTTTAAATCTAATGTACAAGCCTTTAGTGTAAATGATCAGCAAATTCGTGAAATAATTCAAACAGTTAATGCACAATACAAATATGTAGTATGCCCACATACTGCTACCGCCTATTTTGCTCGCCAGCAACTAAGCTCACAAAAGTGGATTATGGTTGCAACTGCTGCACCAAGTAAGTTTGAAACAATTATTGAACCAATTATTCAAACTACTCTGGCGGTGCCTGAGAAACTACAAATTTTATTGGACAAACAACAATATCTTGTTGAAACACAAGCTGATATTAAACAAGTTCAACAAGCACTAGCAGCTAAAGAATAGTTTACTTATTCATAAAATAAAATGCCAAGTTTAATTACTTGGCTTTTTGCTTTATCATATGCGCTTATTTATTAATGCCCAGCTTGCCTTTATACTCCATCGTCAAACGCTTACGTTCCTCTATTCCATTCTGGCCACCATTTATTGCTTTAGTCAGCCCTAGTACATCATCTCGTCGAGCAAATTTGCCAAGATCATTGGCTAACCAAAACCACACTCCAGCTAACAATGCACCGTCAGAAGAACGCACAAACTCATCAATGGTTTCAAGAGTTAAATTTAATGTTGGCTCAGATTGCTGTAGCCACAACAAGAAACTCTGATAATTATTCTTACCAGTTAATTGAACCACCCCACCACCACGATAATCATAACCATCATTATCCGAGATACCATTGACCTGATTTCCCATTCGTGCACCATAGACCAAATTAAACAGCCAAGGTTGTGGACAAAAATCATTATCACCAGCATCTAACTCAAATTGTTTTGCATTAAGCCGTGCCAAGCGCTCAGAATGGAGCTTTGAATTAGCTGCATTGGCACAAAATACTCTACGCGCAGTTTTATATCTAAATTTTTCAGCTTCACTCCAAGTAGTAAAATTTGCCGATTCATGAGCATATTGTGCTAAAAGATGTGCAAGCTCTAATTGATCAGTAATACCAAATTCTTTTGCCAAATCAATCATCTTCAACTCAATTGAATTCATTTTTAATACCTCAATATTTATAGATCTCCTATCGTACGTATATTAACCTAATTTGATGCATACCCTAAGTATAAATTAAATAGAATATTAATTAAGTGACTAAAAATACTTTAGCAAATTAAATTAATCAATAACTTGTATTAAATTAGTTAATTCTGATATAATTACTACCTATTCTTACTTTAGAATCACCTGGGGATGACATGGCTTCGACGGGGGTTACAAAGCGACAGAGTGCATACCGTGATCACAGCCCACGTTAAACACTGTAAAAACTTAAATGCAAACAATACATTTGCCGACATGGAAGCGTCTAACGACGATTCTATGTTACAAGTAGCTTAGTTCTACTTTCGTTGTCCTAGCCCGTTTATCGGTTAGATCACAACGCCATTCAGATAAACTTTGGTTTAAGTTGACCACCAACTTAAATTGAGCACTAGTGGTTAGTCACAGATTTTGCCTGTTGGGCCGGCGGAATTTGGGCGAATAAAAATAGACCCACCTAAGTATGTAGGACTCGTTGTAGAGGGCTTTCGGACGGGGGTTCAATTCCCCCCATCTCCACCACGTAAGTGATTGATTTTCAATGATTTTTTCTCTTTTATAACAATCAAGTGCATTTTCAGTGTAGTTTAACTTCTTTAACATTTTTTTAAATTTTTAATATTTACCGACTGGACTATACCCACCGTTATCTTTTTTTGGTATCCATTTTCCGTAATGTTTAAAAATCATTTCGGTATTTTCATGCCCCATTTGTGTTGATAACCAAAATACATTTTCACCATTACTTAAAAGCGTGCTTGCATAAGTATGTCTCATTTGGTACGGATTGCGATATTTAACGTTAGCCTTAGTTAATAGTTTTTTCCAAACTTCACCAATTTTTGTGCTATTCGCCCAATCTTGGTTGGTGTTTGGATTATGAAAAACAAACTCACAATCTCTTGTGTATTCAAGTTGATTTATTAATGCTTCTCTTGCTTTCGGAAACATTAATATACTTCTAATGCCAGCCTTTGTTTTTGTTGTTTTAATCTCATTTTCAACTTTTGCTCTTTTTATATTTGTAGCATTATTTTCAAAATCAATATCCGACCATTTCAACGCAATAAGTTCCGAAATTCTTAAACCAGTCCAAAAATTAAACTGAATTAAGTTTTTTATTTGTCCATCTGTCGTATCAATAATAATTTGCTTTTCTTCATCATTAAAAGGTTCAACTACATAATCACTCTTTGTTGCTACTCTATTTAATTGCTTTGATAAAGCAATTTCATCTAATGGGCTGATCAAAATTAATTTATCATTTTTAGCTTCATCTAAAACCGATTTTAATATACTTAATCTATTTCTAATTGTTTTTACAGTTATATTATTCAAGCCTAATTGTGTTAGCCAATTTTTAATATCATTAGATGATAAGTCATTAATGTAAATATCACCAAAAAACTTCAATAATGATTGAGTAATTTTTTTATACCCTACTAATGTCGAAATTGATAAATTACCTTTTTCATACATACTTTGATAATCTTCAATTTGTTTATTTAACAAATCACCAACGGTTAATTTTTTATTTATACCGCTAAAAAATTTTACTTTTGGAGAATTTGGAAAGTGCTTATCATATTCAAAGGTTTTAGCATCAATTTCAGCTAAAATCAAATTTCGTTTATTAAATGCACGTTTTATATTTGCTGGTGTCGCTGGGATTGTTAATGCTTCTCTGCATATTCTGTTTTTATACATAAAACAAATTTGTAATGACTCGCTTTTTTTATGTTTTCGAATAGTAATGCCTTTTGGTAATTCCGCTTGTACTTTAATCATTTAAACTCCTTAACTTGTTATAACCATCTATTATAACTAGATTTTTCGCTAGTTTATAATATTATTTTTACTTTAATTTGAAATATTAATTAAGTAAGAAATAAGTTAAAAAGTTAAGTCATCCATCATATTGCGGAATGCGCCAAGATTTATCCATAGTCTGTTATCAAATTTTTTAGCAAATTTGTATAACGATCCACCGGAATTTATATTCTGTCTAACTGCATTAGCTGTTTTGCCTGTTCTTTTAGCAAATTCGCCTATAACAACCCATTCGGAAGTGCTTGAAGTGTTTCTCATTTGATTTTCCTTTTTTATAAAGGAAAAATGCAATATATCGTTTTAATGAGTTATAAAATAACTCGAGTTTTATTTAATTGATTTTCCTGTTAATATTATTAAAATTTAGTGTATTTTTTAAGAATTTATATTTTGCCCTAAATAAAAATATTTGTCAAATTTATTTTCAATTATTTCTAATAATAGTAAAGCATATAATTAACATGAATAATATTCAATATTTTAGTAAATTCATGTGGCTTATTTTAGGAGATGTTAGCTATAAAAAAATTATTTTTCTTAGTTTTTTTGACAAATAAATTTATTTCTCATAAACTGTAATTATCCAAAATTTTAAAAGGAATTACGGTTTATGAAAAAATTAATAATTGAAATGATGCTGGATTTTGCTAATGATTATGATACGCAAATTTTAAAATATTTAAACCAAAAAAATAAAATCCAAGTTTTAAATACAATGATATACATTGCGATATATCAGAAGTTCGCTCAAAGCCACATATATGAGACAGAAAAGATAAGAGAGTATTTTGAATTTGATGATTATGAACTTTATTGCTTCAATGTTTCGTGTTCTTGGCTAAAAAAATTCTTAATAGTTGATGATGAGCATGAGTGGATTATAGAGTTATTACCCGTAGATAAAACATATATTTACACCATCACAATTGACCGAAACGATATCGGAAATTCTACAATTGAGTTTTTTACATTACCAGACGGCACACCACTATCAAGTTCAGAAAGAAGCTTAACTTTTAAACCAAAACAAATCCCTGATTTACTGGCGGAGAACGTAAAGCCTAAGCCAATTATTTTAGTAAAACCAAAGGGGAAAAATAGAATTATCAAAAAAAATAGTGATTTAGATTTTGATAGATAAACAAAAAAGAGACTTTTAGTCCCTTTTTTGTTATTATAATGAAATTATATAATACTACGCAAATGATAACATTGTATGACCAATCGCACCTTGTTTTTCTGGTTCTACTTGTATTTTTACGTTATATCCAAGTTTATTTAAACAATGCATTAATTTGGCTTCTGATATATCATGAAATTTACCATTTATAATTTTTGAAACTCTTGGTTGTGGTATATCCATAAGTTTTGAAGCTTGTGCTTGTGTAAGATTTCTTTTTCTTATTTCTTGTTCTATCTTATGGACAATTTGTGCTTTTACCAACATTTCTTCAGGGTTATCTAAACCAATGTCAGAAAAAATATTTCCACAACTTTTAGTGATTTTATCATTGATCATTTAGAATCTCCTATTTGCTTTACTGTTTTTAAACGCTGTTTTATTAAATCTATATCTGGTTTTGGTGTTGCAATACCAGAATTACTTTTTTTCTTAAAACAATGTAATACATAAATACAATCTTTAAACTGAACTGTATAAACTGCTCTATATGTGTTGCCATGCCAATTTTCTCTTAGTTCAATTACACTTGCACCATCAAAACCACTCAATGCTTTTGCTGTTGATGGGTATTCACCCAATTGTGCTTTATATAAGTTATATCCAAAATCTTGCTTTACCTCATCAGGCATAGATTTTAAATCATCAAGTGCAGAGCCAATAAACACTAAATCTTTAATTGATGGTTTCCTTTTAGCATAATTAAACTTATGAATTTATTATACCACTTCTGATATAAATTAGCAAAATAATTATAAATTTAGAAATAAGTAAAGAGACTATTAAAGTCTCAATTATTTGCCAACACTAAAAACAAATTGAATTCATTCAAATAATTAATAATTACCAATGCTTTCAATATATAAAAATAGGTATATAAATACACCTATTTTTAGTTTAAAATGCAGTGATCAGCCACCAGTTATGTGGGCAGATTATAAAAAGCTCTTTTTAATTATGAATATTAATTAGCATTGTAATTATTATTTTTGATTACGAATTGCTTCAATAGTTTCTGCATGACGGCGATTATCAAGATCACGTCCAGCAGCAGCTTTAACTTTGTCATAGTTGCTAATTGAAATAAATGACCAAATGGTCGCGGGCAACCAGCCGATTAATGTTATTTGCAATAATAAACATAAAATACCTTGAATAGGTTTACCCATAGTGAAAAAAGTCAACCATGGAATAAATAAAGCTAAAATATAACGCATACTAAATCCTTTTAAAATTTATTAAATAATACTTAAAATTGAAAGTTATACTAAATTATCAATAATTCTCTGCTCCTCTCATGTTTTGTAATTAATATCACGTTAATGACTATCGATTGTATTTCATGATTTGCAATTGCGTATCATAACCATAATCAGATGATTTGACGTAAACAGGACCAGCGGTAAACACATCGTTATGTGAGTCTGTCGTTACAAAATTGCACGAAGAACTAAGTGTTGTAGCGGTTGATGTCGGTGGTAAATAATTCCAGACATTATCACCTGTTGTATTTAAATACGCAACACCACCACCAACGGCACCATTAAACGGGCAAGCATAAATTGTATTGTCATTTATGTAAATTCCACCTGTGCTAAAACCACTTTCAGGCATGGAGCTACCACCAACTATATTTGCCACATTACTTTGCTGCGCCTGAGCATAAATCGATGGTGTTAATGATGAACCAACAAAATACACTATACCATTACCGACGGTAAATGCAGTTGGAATGCTAGCAAAGCTAGTTATGGATGTTGTAGTTGCTCCAGTTGCAACATTAATACTAAGTAATTCAGTAATTGTAGGTGAATTGTATCCATTTACAAAAATTTGTCCATTATTATATGAAGACATTCGGGTATTGATAATAACAGTAGAAGCAAGTTGTGAACCTTGTGAAATTGTTCCACTTAACGTGTCGTATTTAAAAATATATGGATTATACGGCCATGTAGAACTTTTAGCTATCCAATATATTGAGCCAATGCCATCACCAACTGGATTAGTCTGTATTGTGAATCCAGATTGTCCAATTGAAACACACGTTGGAACAACTGTGCTATTTGCTGATTCATTAATACTGCATAAGGAGTAGTCTGCATTTTGAATGCTATTAAAGTAGATGTTTTTAGTTGGTGTATCATGTATAAGTGTAGGACCAAAATTGCCTATAAATGATTTAGAATTACCAACCTGAACCCAGCCACTTTCAGTTGGGGAAGTGCCACCACCATTATTTGAAGATGAACCTCCACCACCATTACATGCAACAAGCATAGACCCAGTCAAAACAATCAATAGTTGGCTTTTAGAAATTTTCATTAACATATCCTAAATAAAATTTGAAATAATACTTGAAATTAAAAATTGAATTAAATCATTAACAATTAAATCCCTGACGTTGAGATGATCATACTTGCGTCAGGAGTGGTCATATCTTTAACATCCCACTTATATGAGCCAATTAAACCCCAATATGGCTTGCTATCTGCATTTGTTGAAATGACTTTACCATCAGTTTTTATATTAAGTTTGCCATTGTATTGAAATGAACTAAGCGCAGCTAATGTTTTTTTGTCATCAACTTTGGTTTTTCCATTGATTACAATTTGTTTGTTTTTAGCATCATACTTTATTGTAAGTGGAATCTTAAATCCTACTTCACTGTTACCGATTGAATTATGAAATGTTTTCTCATCAATAATGTTGCCGGCATACTTCAAGGTTAAATGACCACGACATCCACCTGAATATTTGCTACTTAAAATATGCTTACCATTTTTCGTATCTTGCGCAACTATATAATTAAAGTCATCTTCGCATTGAGTAGATAATTTTTTCAAGTCATCGGCTGAAATTTCTTGTTTATGTGCTTTTGCTTCAGCTTGTCCTGCTAATAAACGAGCACTCACAATATCTGTATCAAAATCAACTTGATATTGTCCTGTTCGACTAATTTGGACTTGATTATTAAAATTTTGTGGAACATAACATCCAGCTAGACTAAGAGCAAGAATCGTGATAGTGAATTTATGATATTTTTTCATTATTTTTGCTCTCCACTAACTTTCTTGAAAACAATTTTACTATCAAATAAACCAGGTGCGGAAAGTTCCTGTTTTTGTTCATCAAAAGTAAATGTAGTTCCATCAATATTTAGATTATTATCTTTGACCTCTACTGCCAATGTAGAAGATTCGCCAGTTGTTTGTAAAACTAAGCCTTTGTCTGATTTGCTAATAACAAATGTTACGTTCGTATCATTAGCATCCTGCCATGTCCCAATGAAATTTTTATCTGCATTATTACCACATGCGGTAAGAAAAATCCCTATCACTACAAGCACAGTTATTAATAACATTACGATTAAATTTTTCTTCATATACATTCCTCAATTTTATATAAATCTAAGTAATAAACTCTACGTGGATTGGAGGTAGATTACAAATCAGTTGACCAACCATTCTTGGTCTTAACCAAAGTTCCTCTGCCTGTTTTATCTGCTTTATTAAGTGTTGCGTCTATTTCTGGAAAAGCTTCTTTTACACCTGATTTATTAATCCAATCTGCTATATCCACATATTTATAGCTGTATTTAACTTGTGCTGTCTGATAGCCTTGACTATCTGCCTCGGTATAATTTTCGATTGCCTCAACTTCTGGGTGTGCATAGCAAAATACTCGTTGTCCATCATCACCAGACCACGCTTTTGACATAGCGCTAACCTCAACTTTTGCAGTGGTAGCCTTACCAGCATCAGTTAAATTATAAATTGTATATTTTATAAACCCTCCATCTGGTTTTTTATCACCCCAATAGCTATAAGTAATTAAGCTTTCGGTTGTCTTAGCTAATAATCCAGCTCCAACCAGTGAATCTAATTCTACAAATTTTTGCTTATCACGTTCTGTAGAATAACTGGCATATTTACCATCTTTGTCATATCGTTGTTCTATAATATATGAGTCTTTTGTTTTGTCTTTAAGTTTTTTTAAAGTATCTTCATTTAATCCAGAACCAGATATAGAATCTTTATAGACATTCAGACACACTGGCGTTTGACTTATTTTGTCATTGATAGCCTTTTTAAAATCACTTTCTTTACCACATGCTACTAAACAGATGCTTATAGCAGTTAGACTTATTAAATTTCTTTTCATAATATTTCCCTATTAAAATATAACTTTGTTAGAGCAAAATATACTTAAATATATTGCTACATGAGGTTGTTGAAACATTAATTAATTGCTGACTTATCCTTGATACTTATTTGAATTTAATTCCTTCAAATTATCACGAATATCAATTAATAAATAAAGCACAAAAGCAAGTAATACCACTCCGGCAACACCAGCTAATAATGCCATTAATCCACCCATAAAAGAAAATTGCATTGCGCTGATACCTGCTATCAAGGCAATTAATAATCCAATTACGACTAGGGCATTGATGATTAACTCACCAGATTGAATAATGAAGTTTTTTAACATTTTAATTCTTTTTTATAAACATAATACATAATTATTAAATACATACAGGCGCATGATTTTTAAAGATTCATGCGCCACAACAAGTGACTAATTAGCAGACATGGTTACTGAGGAATTACCCATGCCATTTCCATATTTTGTATAGATCCATTTCTCATTTGAAAAATCATATTGCCACACATTTGAGTTTTCTGTACTTGTATATATATTTCCGTTGTATGTTATCGCAAAATCAGTGATTTTAGGATCAGTTTCAGGCAAGTCTAAATATGTAGTCTGATTGCTTTGATAGGTTGCAATTTTATTAACATTAGAAGACTTAACCATCATATACATTTGGTTGCTGTGATTAAACAAGATTTTCTTTATCGGTGTATTTGGCAACCCTACTACCAATTGCCATTCACTTAAAGGATTAGTTGAATTATGCCGATAAATACCACCATTATCTGTTCCTACATAAACGTTACATGCGTAGTCTGTGGTAAGGGTATTTTCGGCAGAATTATCTAATTCAAATGTTGAACTCATTGGTGATATTTCACCGCTGGAATTAATTTGATAATAATTTCTAATTCCTGCATGCCCATCCCGTTCCTTAGTAATAAAATATGAATTACCACAAGTGTCTGAAGTCAGTAGTATTAGAGGGGCAGTGCTTGATCTTTCAACAACGTTAAATGCTTGAAGCCATGAAGTTAATGAGAGTAATTCACCAGTAACATAGCTTACTTCAGGAAAGAAAACTCCTAAATAAAGCAATCCATTACTTGTAGTGCTAATTACATTAGGATAATTCATATACATTGAAGTGGAGTATTTGCTCTCCCATTTATTATTAGCTCCCCAGCGAGCCAAAGTAAAATTAGAATGCTCTGGGTTATCAGGATTCCCATTTCCTAAAATATAGCTTTGACCAAATGGGCTGATATAAACATTATTTTCGCCATTGTCTCCACCACGTTTAGCAAACATACCTTTGGGACCAATACTAATAAATGAAGAGCTGTTCCAATCAGATGCAGTTGTTTGCTTATATATTTCTACATTTAATCCAGAAATTTTTCCTCTAAAATTCATTAATCCATCACCACTCATCACAATACCACTGACTTGAGTAACACCAGTGGTAACTATTTTCCAATTATCTATTGAGGATATTTTATAAACTCCTTGATTAAAAGTTATATATGGGGTATCATTTAGATCAACAGCAATTGTTGGAACACCAACACTAATATCAGGAGTATAAGCTGGGCTTTGATAACCCATACGAACCCATTGTTGAGTAGATGCTAAATATTTATATAGAGACTCTTTGCCACTTGACAGGTCAAAAATATTGGCGTATAAATTACCTTGTGAGTCCGATGTTAAATATTGTACATAACCACTATAGTCAAGGACGATGCTACCATTTGGACCATCCCCAATCAATTTAGTCCAATTATTAGTTAGAGGGTTCAACTTATATAGAACTGGACCAACATCATGTCCTACACCTGATATGGTTGCATAGTATATGTTATTTTGCTTATCTACAAATAGCGCATTATGGCTATCATAAATTGAGGTAGGAACGGAGATACTTTCCCAGTTTCCAGAGCCATTTGCAAGTCTGGAAATCTTGTAATTTTGGTTATCATTAGAAATTAGTGCATATAAATCACTTTCACGATAAATTATAGATTTTACGTTACTCAATGACCCTGAAAACAAATTATTAGATCCTGGTATTAATATCCAATTATTACTGGCACTATCATAAGAAAATAGTCCAAATGAATTACTTTGGCTATTGTCTCTAGCTGATACAGAAATTTTACTACCATTGAAATTTATTGCAATTAACTGATAATTAAACTCATGTGTACGACCAAGTCTATACCATTGCTCTGTTGAGGTATTCCCTTTGTAAACAATTCCTGAGCTTCGATTTGCTACAATTAAATCTGATTCATATCCATTATATATTTCGCCGCCGACAGTTGCTGTAACATCTCCTGGCAAGTATTGGTCTTTATTGTATAGTAAAGATATTTGGGTTAAACCACCACTGGGAGATAACTCATTCATTGCAATCAGTAATTGATTGTGTAATACAGCTAAAACCTCCACTAACGCAGTTTGTGGTGCAAAATGGCTGACTTGTTCTGGATTTGTTGGCGTAACTGTAATGACTGAATTCCCATTGGCAATACCGCTAAATTTAATACTGCAACTGTTATTTTGCGGTGTTAGATTGCAGCTTGTCGTGTTAAGCTGAATATTATTTTGGTCAGTAGTTATTGCCACAGGTAATGCATTTATTCCCTGACTATCACTCCATGTTAAAAGTAACTCACCACCTTCTCCAACTGAAATTGCTTGATTTGTTGGGGTTAGCGATAAATTTCCATATGCTTGCGGACTAACTTCTACAGCAACATTTTGAACTGGATAATGTGGCGCCAGTTCAGAACTAGAGACTTGAAGTTTTAAATCGGTAGATCCTTGTGATATTCCAGTAACATTCACCATGCATGAATTATTAGTTGGAGTTAATACACAATTATCTTTATCTAGTCCTACCACGCCATTACTTTCAGTAATTGAAATAGGTAGTTGACTAAGGTTTTCACTTCCTGACCACGTAATAGTAAAGCTACTGGACTCTGTTGGAAATATGCTTAAACTCGTTGGAACTACGGAAATTGTTCCATACACAATAATTGGTTGTGGATTATTTATATGTATAATTGAGGTTGCTGTAGAGTAACCTGTTGCTAAAGCAGAAATTGTAGCCACATTTTTCGTTGATGTAGTTCCATTGATTGCTATTTGACAAGTATTTGTGGTGCTTGACAAAATGCATTCCGATTTTGACACAATTACCCCAGAATTATCAGAACTAATATTAATCGACAAATTTTTAATGTTTTGGCTGCCATCCAATGAGAGGATTAAGTTACTAATCTTGCCATTGCTTTCATTTAAATTAACAACGCTTGGAGATATTGACAAAATGCCAGGTATTATATCGCTTGGAGTTGGTGGCGTGATTGCAACTGAAAATTGTGCAACTAACATTGAATCGGGTAATCCAGTGTTAGGATTAGTAAATGCACCATAAACATTTACCATATAATTTCCTGCCGATGCTTTTGTTGCGTCAATAATAATTTGACCAGAGTTTTGACTACCTGAAATTAGTATTAAAGGTGCTGGGCTAGTTGTTACTTTTATTCCAGTATCAGATAGCAGCTTACCATTTTTTGTTACATTGAAAGATTGTACTTGAGTGGTTGCATCAATTGTAACCGGCATGGATGTTCCACCAGAAATACCAATTGTGTTTGAAGTAACTCCTCCAGTAAATGAGTTAATTGAAGATTGAGCTACACTAACAACTGATCCATTAGGTAACACTGTACTCGTGTTACTACCACCTCCACCTGATGAGCTGCCACCTCCACCTCCGCCACAGGCGAATAATATCAGTGCCAAAAATGCTATAATAGTTTGTTTTAATAATTTCACTTTACTCTCCATTTGAAAAGATATTTACATGGCTATATAATAAATATAGCCACTAATTTAATGCCTTATAAATACAATAGTTTGGCAATCATTCGCCTATTAACTTTGCCTCAGAAACGTATCTTCTGTATATTTCAATATAAAATTTATATTTGTAATGACTTACATTTAACTCTGCGCATATTTGCTTAGTTGATTTAAATATTAACTCATACTTATTTCTTTCGACATAATCTAGGATTTTCCCACCAATTGCTTGTATTTCAAATCCGTCCATCTTTTCTATCTTTTTTGTTCTATATTTACGGATATTTGTCATTAATTACCTTAACTAAATCATAAAATTGTTGCGTTTAAATACTTTCTGAAAATGGATGTTATCGGACCTGTGAATTAAATGCAACTATTCGTTAAATTTTATCTAAATTTTTTTAGACGTTATCTAAAAAGTAATATTTGCCTTGTAAGATATTGATTTTTATTGATTTAAAGTGTAGCTAAAACCATCTAGAAATGAATTATTTTTTAGTGATTTTTGGTATTTTGGGCAAGTTTGGAAACTTATCCACATTGGGAATTATTAAAATTTGTGGTTTATAAGGTTAAGTCAGAGCGACTTAACTCGTGGTGTTTTTGACTTTTGCCTTTGATAATTGACAGTGATTTAATCTTATTAATTGCCTGTTGAAAGCCGTTTATTATTTGGCTAAATATCTCCAAAATTTGGCTTGTGCCTACTTTGGCTTCTAATTGATACTGTGATTTTTTGATTGGTGTAATTGATATATTGTAATCAACTTCAATTTTCTCAATTATGCTATTTAATTTCTTAGTGGTGATTGAGCTTAACTCATTGGCTACGAGTTCGAGATGCTTATATTTCAGATTAACTTGTGTTGATATTTTATTATCTTCAATAATTCTAATTAATTTAGCTTGCTCCAATTCTTTAACTTTAACTAAATACTGTTGATTAATTTTGTTGATGGTTTCTTCATTGCTTGCAGTTAACTGGTTAATTTGTTCTGTATGATTTGACTTTAATTTCTGTAAGGCACTTTTATACTGATTTTGAACTGTATCGAGTTGTTGAGTAGCATCATCCAATTGGTTAGTATAGTCTTGCAGTGTTGATTGATAATTGTTATTTAATTCTGCTATCTTTTTACTTGCTTGCTGAGATTTAATTTCAGTTTCAGCTAAATGCTCGGCATAAGTCTTATGCTTTTTTCTGTTATATTTGGTGTACTCAGTTCTTTTTCTCAATTCAAATTGACTAAATTCATATTCAAGCATATTGAGGTGTTCTTTCATAACTTCTGGACTACTCATGTCATTATTGAGATACTTTTTATCTCTATCTGACCAGTTGTGCCAGAAAATATGGGAATGCCTCGAAATTTCATCATTCTGGGTGGTTATTCTTATGCTATCTTGCTGAATTCCATACTTTTGTTGGAGTTTTTGCATGTAGTTAATAATTGTCTGATTATAATCACTTTCTGGCATATTATTAACTTTTTGGATGTCTTCTTTATCACCTGTGAAAATGACAGTTCGCATAAACGGTTTTAATGACTTATGCACGCTCTTACCAGTTGTTTTTTTGTAAGATTGTTTTTTGTTCTTAGATTGTTGGATATACCATTTAGCAAGTTTTTCAGTGTTGTTAAAATTATCAACGCTATTTTTAAGTATATTCTGGTCTTGCTTGGTAAATAGATTATTTAAATAATTTAATTTGTGGATTAAGTCATTGCGCTTCTTTTGGGGTAATGGCTTATCGATTGAATAAATATCTGAAATAGTTAGAGGTAAGCCTTTATTTACAAATAATTGAGCGTATCTATAATCGCTTTCATATTTTAAGCGATAAAACTTAGTTTCTTTGATTGCTCCATCTTTATCAAAACTAAATGTAGTATTAATTGCTAGTTCATTAAACGGCATTTTATTTTTATATTTATGTGCTACTGCTAAATCGTGGGTAAGCTGAAATTTAACTGTTTTTAAATCTGCAACTTTTTCGTGTCTAATTCCTATCACTTGCGTGTCCTCCTTTTTATGATAATAATTCAATTATACTTATAATCAAATTATTGTCAAAAAAGCGAGGTAAAAAGTAAAAAATCATATTAATACACTAATTATTACTGAGTGCCAAAGACTAACTAACATAAAATTAAAATTTTACGTCCACTCAATACAACAACGGCGGGATGTCTGCGACATTTTTCCCTGTTATTTACTTCGCCTAGCTGGGGCTTGTCGCTTCGCTCGATTAGTTCGCAAAAACTCCATTTTTGCTAGTAAATTTAAACTTTCATAGAAAGTTAAATTTACAAAAAACACCGATTATTATTTCATAAAATCTTACCGTGTTTTTTTAATAGTCTTCCAAATTTAACTTTGCTTTACTAACTTCGTTTTTGTAAAAGTTAAATTCGTAATAATTCAATTTATTAATTTTTTTCAATTGTTAAGCAAACCTGATTAATTTCTTAGAAAATTCCAGTTTGCGAAAAACCACACATTACTATATTAAATTTAAAAGTGGTTTTTAACTAATTCTCCATGAGCAAAGCGAATAAACCATACATTTAATCACGTTAGATAATTTTACATAATAAATCACATTAATTTCTATTAAATAATTAGTTTAATTAACTTGCAATAATAAAATTTTTTCAATTGTTAGCAAACTGGTTTTATTTTCTAGATTTACTCACGTTTGCGAAAAACCACTTTTATTAATGGAAAATTCAGAGGTGGTTTTTAATATATTATCTATGAGCAAAGCGAATGAAAACCCTTATATTAAGCCACAGTAATTACTTGTTGAGGTATTTCTACTGTGGTGTAATTGTTATCAATATTAATTTTTTGTATATTAATTTTCTTTTCCTTTTCGGTAGTCAAGGGCGCAGGTGTCTGCCCCTTAACAATCCCCTGACAATCACTTTTTGAGGGCAAAAACTGATGAGAAAAAGCCCTAGCTCAATGAATTAAGTAGGCTTGATGCCAACTTAATCTCATTTCAGTTTTAAAGTTCTAAATTAATTCTTCACTCCATCCTTCACTCTACGTTCAGGCTTCGTTTCGATTAATTTATGTTTATGTAAATATTCGTTCCTCATATTTACTAATGAAAATTGCCACACTCATACCTTTGGCTACACCAGGATTTTAAGAACAACCCTAGCCAAGCGGCACTGAGCGCTACAATTTTGCAAATTGGAATATTTAATAAGTTAATCAATATAAATTTGCTGCCCTAAATTAATTCTCAATAATAATATTATCCCGTTTCTTCTCTACGTTCATACACTACGGTTTAAAACTTCGCTCCTCGCTCATTTTTAAAAATAGTCTAGGTCGAAATGGCTACGCCTTTTCCTCTAAAATATTAAAGTATTTTATACACCAAAAACACATTGGTAGTCAATGATTTTATTAATTTATCCAGACATCTGCTAGACATTAAAACCATAAAACAACCCTTGATTATAATCCATATCAATAACTTACAGAAGTAACCCAGACTAAAACAAGATACTCACAGACCAAAACAGGACAGTTTTTTTATTAGTTTAATAAAAATTTGACAAATATTTTTGGTAATGTTTAAATGTAATTATATAAATTTAAGGAGTGTTTATCTATGGAAAATAAAGTAATAGTAAGTGATGTGGTTTATAGTCAGAGTAATAATTTTGTAGAAAGTAGATTTGTTGATTTTACTGTTTTAGAGTTGAAAGTTATTGAGTTTTTAATCTCTCAGACAGATTATTTTAAAGATAAAACATATATTGCTAAAAAACAAAATAAATTTGTATCGATTAGAGCAGTGGATTTAGCGCAGGTAATCAATGCAAGTGCTAAGAATATGTATAGTGTTGCTAAAAAGTTAGTTAGTGGTTTATTGAAAAAGTCGATTGAAGTTGGATATATTGATACACATGGGAAAAGAGCGTTTAAAGGGTCTAACTTTTTTAATAATATTACATATGCAAATAATATTTTTGAGTTTGAAATTAACTATGCTATTTTAAATCATTTTATTGAATTAAAGAAATCTTTCACAAGAATAAGTTTAAAGTATTTAATGGCACTAAACTCAGTCTATGCCATTAAATTATATAAATTATTAATGCAGTATCGGATAGTTAAAAAGAGAGTTTTAACAGTTGATGAAATGAGGACTTTTTTAGTATTAGATAACAAGTTTAACCAATTTTCTGACATTCGTAAAAAAGTTATTGAAATCGCCGTAAAACAAATTAATGAATTTACTGATTTGCTTGTTGAATTTGAAGAAAATAAATCAGGAAGAACAATAACATCAATCACATTTAATATTAAAGCACCACTAATCTAATTAACACAGCAAAATTTATTAAGTAAGGAAATAGTATTAAAGATACTGTTTTTTTATTTATCTGAAATTTGTATGTTTAATTTAAAAAATTTATAATTTACCAGTTTTTTATCGGATTTCAGACCCCTCCGGCACCGATAAGATAAGTTTATTATATCCATAAAAACTTGTCAAATGAATATCAAAAAAAGTTAAAATAAACTTAGTCAATGTGTATAAACATCTTTTCTATCACCTATTTTAATAATAAAAACTGTCATTTTATTATCAGTAATTTCACAAATTAACCTATGGCTACCAACCCTATATTTCCAATACTCGCCTAATTTACTGCCTTTGAGTGCTTCACCTATTGCTCTTGGGTCGTCAGAAGTTGCTATTCTTTCTTTTAAAAATTTCAAAATTCTAACAGCAACAGGCTTATCTAATTTGTTAAGTTCTTTTAAAGCAGATGGATCAAATTCAATTTGCCAAGTCATAATCTTTTAGTATTTCATTAAATGGTATAGGTTTTGTTTTTCCAGATTTAATATCTTCCATTCTTTGTTGAGCCATGTACACATCTTCTAAATCATCAATATATTCAAGGATTGCTTCCCTAGCATAATAAGTTTTGGTTCTACCTGTGCTTTTGGCTAAATTGTCTAACCTTGTTTCAATATCAAGGGGTAATCTAATCGCTAACATAATATTCTCCTGTATGTTTGCTATACATGTATAGCATGATTTTAACACACTAATAATATTTTTGTAATTAATTAGTAATAATAACATAAGGTGTATAATATATTACTTTTATAAAATTTAAAGCAATAAAATAGTATTTATTAACATAATTATTTTTCAGTGTAATTTGAGTGTAATTTTATCATATAAAAAGACCTATTTACAGCTGGTAATCAAGCACTTTTAGAATTTACAAGAAAAAAATACCAATAAATAACAGATAGTTAGAAATAAATAAAAATAAACTATTCAACATTAAGAGAATTATGAACATACTTACAATCAACCTAAAATTAATCGCGAAAAAGCTCTTAATTTTCTTCATTAGCCTATTTATAATAGTCCACTCCTTTGCTGACTCTATCGATGGAACAGAGTCTGGCAACGAGATTCTGAACATCATTGCTAACAGCGAAAGCATGCCACCAGTGGAGTCAACTCCAATTCTAAAAGCAATCCTGGCTCCAGCCAAAAAACCTATACCTATAGTAATTGGTTTAGCTTTAGGTGGCGGTGCTGCAAAAGGCTTTGCTCACATTGGCGTGATTCGTGCCTTGGAAGAAAATGGCATTCGCCCGCAGATTGTTACGGGAACATCCGCCGGCAGCTTAGTCGGTAGCTTATATGCATATGGATATAGCCCAGATCAGTTGCAGAAAATTTCGGCACAGCTAGATGAGTTAAATTTAGCCGACTTTACCTTTAGTTCTAATGGTGTAATTAAAGGTAATCGTCTTCAACAATTTGTTGATGGGCAAGTAAAAAATACCCCGCTACAAAAATTGAAAATCAAATTTACCGCGGTTGCAACCGATTTAGATAGCGGGCAAAGCATCGGTTTCAATACTGGTGATACAGGAATTGCGGTACGAGCATCGTGCTCGATTCCAAATGTTTTCATGCCGGTAGTTATGAATGGACATCGTTATGTTGATGGTGGATTATCTGCACCAATTCCTGTTAGCTATGCTCGCAAAGCAGGCGCCAATTTTATAATCGCGGTTGATATCACCGCTAAGCCCAAACAAGGTAGTAATGGATTTTTATCTAATTTTGATCAAACCATTAATATTCTTAGTATAAAATTACTTAACGACCAAATAAAACAAGCAGATATTGTAATTAGCCCAAACATCGATCAATTATCCAGCTTTAGTTTTAATAAAAAGCAACAAGCAATTGACTTTGGTTATAAGGCAGCAATGGCACAAATGCCGCTGATCAAACAAAAGATTTTGGATTGGCAAAAAAATAACTCTTAAAGGTTGTAACTCCATGAAGTTAAATTTAATCAATAATATTTTAATTGCTTGTGGTATTAGCCTAATTGTTGGTTGTAGCACTGTAAATAGCTTACCGACCAATATAATGAATCAAGACAATAATAATACAAATAAGCCAGCTACCGCGTTACAAATTAATAGCATTAGCATCGGCCAGATGAAAAATGACACCAGTAATAAATTCACCATTAAACTTAAATTAAGTAATACTAGCCAGCAAAATATCTCAGGCTGGAAAATTGGCTTCTTCATGCCACGTAGCTTGGATAAACATTCTGGAGTATCAAATAAATCACTCACAATGTCAATTTGCGAACAGGGTACCAATAATTGCAGCAATTTGGTTTATCAAAAAGCACCGTTTAATAGCAATGATTTAAGCGCAGGATTTACCAGCATCCTCGCACCACAAGAAGATGATTTCAAATTAGACGCAAACAAAAGCTATTTAATCACCATTGCACACCTGAATACGCCACTACTTAACTACTCATCGCTACCACAAAGTTGGTTTGTAATTACGCAAGATAATCAAGTTATGAATCTAGCTATTACCCCTGATAAATATAATTTAATTGATTATAACTCCACCCAAATTAAAAATCAAGTTGCTGATCACGTCCAAGATAATTGGATCAATTCTGCACACAGTACGCCACCACAACTTAAAGTAATTCCAAGCCCGAATCAAGTCATATTTACCGGTAAAGGAATGCTACAACTTGGTAAGCACGTAATAATTATAAACAATGATGTTTTCAAAAATAAAAACGAAAGTTTTTTGGTTGACTACTTACAACAAGAACGAGGTATTACGCGAGCACAAAACACTGGCTTTGGAATTATCCCAATTGAACTTAACTCAATAACGCTAAATAATCCAGAAGGCTATGAACTAAATATTACAGCAGATAAAATTCAAATTAACTCCAGTAATAGCGCTGGTGAGTTTTATGCCCTACAAACTTTACGTCAAATTTTTGCTCAATATGGAAGCAATATCCCAAGTATGACTATTAGCGATGCACCACGTTTTAAATATCGTGGTCTAATGCTCGATTCGACTCGTCATTATTTCAGTATTGATGAAATCAAAAACCTCCTTGATCTAATGGCACTGCAAAAATTAAATACATTCCATTGGCATTTGAGCGATGATGAAGCTTTTCGAATTGAATTAACGAATTATCCACAGTTACGCACAATTGGTGCAGTAAGTGGCTATGGTAAACCGATCATTAATACTCGCATCGTAGATCGCAACTTAGATCTTGCTACCAGTGAAGCAAATCAACATTATATTTCGGTTGATAGCGTAAATCAAGGTAGCTATTCCGCTCAAGAAATTCGCCAATTAATTAACTATGCGAATGCACGACAAATTACGATTATTCCTGAAATTGATATTCCTGGTCATTCACGAGCTCTAATGAAAGCAATGCCAAACTCATTCTATGATCCGCAAGATAAATCCTTATACGGAGGTTACGGTGATAATACCCTACCAGTATGTAGTTATAATCAAAACACACCGCTTGGAGTAAATTTCACCCGCGACATAAATAATATTGTTAAGCAAGTCGCAGATTTATTTACTCAACAAACCACGCTATACTATTCTAACAATGAAATTAGTATTGGTGGTGATGAAGTTAACAAAAACTCATGGACTAAATCCTCAACTTGCTCACAAAATTCAGGCTACATAAATCTAAATGCCTTACAAAAAGAGCACAAATTCTTAGCACAGCTTGCTAACAGTGACACATTAAATAACGTGAAAATATCTGGTTGGGAAGAATTTGTTTTAGATGATGATGGAACACTAGAAAATAACCATAACAATTTGGTGCCAGCAAATAAAACTGCACATGTTTGGATTTGGCAAACAACCTACCCTAAAAAATCTAATTACGCTGTTGAATTAGCCAATAATGACTACCCAACCGTTCTGGCTTATGCGAGTAATTTATATTTTGATAATCGCTATACAGCGCGAAAAGAAGAACCTGGATTCTATTGGGCAAGCAATTACAACGATACAAATGCAGCACTAGATGCTACTACCGCAATTAGTAAAACTACACAGCTAATTGCTCCAACAAAACGTCAAAACATTCAAGGAATTGAAGGCGCGCTGTGGGCAGATGTGATTCCTAATTACGAGCATTTACTGTATATGGCATTGCCAAAAATGAGCGGACTTGCTGAAGCAGCATGGTCATTAGATCCAGACTTAGGAAATAACTCCCAAGCCAATTGGCAAAGTTTAGCCACTCGACTTGGTTGTGGCTCGGATGGATTTTTACACTTCATAAATCAAACTTATGCAGTTAAGTACCGTGGCTACCCAAATGGAATTGCTTTAGAAGCCCCAGCTTTGTGTAATCCGACAACTGCAAATAAATAATTGGCCAAGCACCAAACTAACTAAACCAAGGAGTCACTATGGCAAATAATGAGCATGATCAACAACTCAAGCGTGGTATGAAATCGCGACATTTATCTATGATTGCAATTGGCGGTACCATCTCGGCAAGTTTCTTTCTGGGAATTGGTGATATCCTAAAACAAGTTGGTGCATTTGGTACTATCTTAGGCTTTATTATCGGTGGCATGGTGATGTTTTTGGTGCTATTAAGTTTGACCGAGATGGCAATTGCAATGCCTGTTTCTGGCTCATTTCAAACCTATGCTACAAGATTTATTTCACCACTCGCAGGATTCTTAACTGGTTGGTTATACCTGATTAATTGGATTACCGCAGCTGCAGCCTCATTAACAGCAGCATCCATAATTATGAATAGTTGGTTTCCCAATATCTTGGTCTGGCAATGGAGTTTATTATTTATTTGCTTAACCGCACTATTAAACTTCTTTCCTGTCAAAGCTTATGGTGAAATGGAATTCTGGTTTGCGGGAATTAAAATTGTCGCTATTCTAGGTTTTATCTTGGTTGGTTTAGCCGTGTTATTTGGTATAGTACCGCAATTTGGTCCTGTAATTGGCTTCAAAAACCTCTACCAAGATGGCTGGTTTCCAAATGGATACTTACCGTTTTTATATGGAATTGTCGTGATTGTCTGTACATACCAAGGTGCAGAATTAGTCGGGATTGCAGCTGGGGAATCTGAAGATCCCGAAAAAAATGTAAAAAAAGCTATTCGTAATGTTGGGATTCGGATTTTATTATTCTTTGTGCTTTCGGTATTTGTTGTAACTATGTTAACACCATGGCAGCAATCTTCAGTTAGTAATAGTCCATTTATTTCTATTTTACAACAAGCTAAAATTCCGTATATTTATCAAATCATGCAATTCGTGATTGTTGCAGCAAGTTTATCGGCGGTAAACTCGGCATTCTATGCTTGTGCGCGCTTGCTGTGGTCAATGGCCAGCTCGAATCAAGCACCACGCATCTACGCAATTACCAACAAAAATGGTGTGCCATATTATGGCGTGATTGTCACCGCTGCGCTGTCTGGACTATGCTTACTAAGCAAATTCTTTGGCGCAGAAAAAGTCTTTATTTTGATCGTTTCATCTTCGGGAATGGTTGGATGCCTAATCTGGATCATGATCAGCTGGGGACATATTGGCTTTCGCCGCTATTTAAAACGTGAAGGCGTAAATCCAGACACACTCTCGTTTCGTGTCCGTGGCTATCCGCTCGTACCTATTCTCAGCATCGTGTTTAATGCACTAGTAATTCTGGGCATGCTTTGCGATGATGGACAACGAATTGTCGTGTATCTGGGATTGATTTTAATTGCTTTCTTTTTGGTTGTGTATAGAGTGTTTTTCTATAAAATCACATATTAAAAATAAAATAAATATTATGCTAGTACTGCTAAAAGTAATGCTAGCACTGTTTAATATTCCATCCTTGATCTTTAAAAGATTGTATTTGATCATCTGTTATATTATCTTTGTTTATTGTTAAGCATAATAAATGCCTTGGTCTACTCATTGCTACATACAATTGTTTCATTAATTGTTTTTCTTCTATTGCACCGACATTACTAAGTAAGTCAATATCAAATTTATCACCCAATATCCATGGAAGCATAACTTTAAGATCTGTATTATTGTACCAAGGATCATCAGTTTTTTTTGCTTCGTAAAATGGTGACTCCAAGACTATCGTTATATCGTGAGTTTCTCCTTTTATGCCATGAATAGTAGAAAAGTCAATTTTAACTCCATTAAAATCAAACTGATTATTTAATGTTATATGCAAAGAGCAGCTACTATCATATTTACAAAAATTATCATATGCATCATTATCTACAATATTTATAGAATTTAATTTTAATATTTGTATAACTTGCAATAATAAATTATTAAAATCACTCTCATTTATACTAATATTAGTAGTTAATATGCCATAACTAAACTCCTTAAATTTAGCATAAATACTATTTATGCTTAACCAGTCAATGAACTCCGTTTGAGTCATATTCATATTATAAAATTTAATTAACTTTAATATTCCTTTAATATAAATATTGTATACCTCACAAAATTCATAGCTATGATTTCGCATAAAAAGACACAATTTCAAAACTTGCAAAAATGTTTTAGTTAGGTAAGTGGTCTTTTTTATATTTTTATTAAAATCTGGGTGAAATTTTTTTAACCCACTTTCAGTCCAAGATATAGCTTTAATTGTTTTATCACTAATATTTTTGATATTAGATTCATTGTTTAAGTAATTTGAGAAATTATCTAATAACTTCAAGGTGTCATTGTATATGAATAACGTTGGGCTATACACCATATGATGAACTTTTGATATAATATTAACCTTACTGTGTGATACCTTACTAACAAAATTAGCAATATTTTGTGTAAATCTATTAGTTTGTTCAATAATAACATCTGGAGTATTAATATTATAAGTTTCATTTAACTCACTCATTCCATCAAATATTGCCTGATCTTTATCTCCAAAACGCTGTAGCAGAATATTACCACTACTAAATATTTTACCGAGTATACTGTCTTGAAGCTTTGAAGCATCCTGCATTTCATCTATAAACACAAATTTAAATCGATTTTGAATTAGTTTACTAAGATTTATATTTTCGCATAAACATTTCTTTGCAATAACGATTAAATCATTTGAATAGTAATAGCCTTCATCTATTGATTTTGATTTTGCGTCCATTAGATCATTGGTATAAGCTTCAATGTTTGTGTTAAAGTGATTTTTATTATAAAATTTCTCAAATTTCCAAGCATATTTTTTTGTTGTTTCGCAATAATCACAAAGTTCAAAACCACCACAATCATGAATCCATTTTTTCTGTAAATAATCTCTTGTTACTTTTTTAAGGGAATAGTACAAATGTCGTTCAGAAATACCATCATCAACAGATTTTATCTTCTCATCCATAGATTTTAAATACGGTAAGCTAATAAACTTATTTATAAATTCATGAATAGTTCCTATAAAATTAGGATAAGCAAGTAATTTCAAAGCCTTATCATCATTAGATCGTTCGATACGTTTGATTATTTCGTCTTTAGCTACATTTGTATGCGATAACACACAAATAGCATCTTTATTAAAATCAAGCTTTTGAGATAATATTACTAGCTTTGCCGCAATAAGAGTAGTTTTACCACTTCCAGGACAAGCTTGGACGTCTATTGACTCTAGCGATTTTAATATTTTTCTATGTTCATCATCAAACTCTAAACCAAGTGATGAGGAAATTTGATCAATATCGACATCTGTGATTACTATATTAGTCATTTAGATCACCTTCAGAATTTTGAAAATTAACTTTTTCTGTTACATGTTCAATTGCTTCTTTTAAATATATAGGTAATTTATCCCATAACTCTTTCGATTTACGATTATATTTATTCTCTAATATATTTGCTATACTCAATGCAAAATCTGTTTTGTCGATGTGTTTCATAATAAAGGTTGATATTCTTTCTTTAGATACTACATCATAATTTGCTTCTAGACCTGTTTCTATTATATTGTATTCTATCAAAATATCATTCCAATTTGTTTCAAGATTAAAAAGTATTTTACTTTCTTGAGTAAGTCCAATACATTGTATTAATTGTTTAATTTCCTTAATATCTAAATCCAAAGCTTCTAATACCTCTCGCATTAAACCACTTTGTGATAAACAGTACTCGAATGTCCAATCATCAGAAATTAATACCTTGATACTACCATGCTCAAGATCATCTTTCATTTTTCTTCTCTTTTCGCTAACATCTGAACAATTTGAATACCAATAAGTACTGTTTCTTTTTTTGCGTTTTTTAAATCCTATTACTGGACAGATTGACTCATCAGCGCAATCTGGCCATAAATCTAAATCACGAAGAACTGCAACGTTAATAGGTAAAGAGGTATTGTCATTGCGTAAAAATATTTTGGCAAACCTCTTCCAAGCGGTGTTTCCAACATTGACAATAGATACACCATAATCCTCAAATTTACGACCAACTAAATTTGCGATTGTTGGTAATAAAATATTTTCTGCATCACCCTCAACAATAACAACTCCTCTAGCAAAAAATAAATTAGATTTAGTAACGTCTAAAAACTTATACAAAAATTTATAATCATCTTGATCAAGCTTTGTTTCTTCATTTCTTAATGCAAAAGCTTGATTTTTATTAATAATAATCATATTTTCAGGGTTTATCTTAGAGGCAAGATTTGGGCTATGTGTAGATAAAATACATTGTAAATAATTATCTTTATCAGAAGTGTCTAATTTTTTATCAGGAGATTTAGTTTTAATAAACTCTAATAATTTCATTTGCAATTGTGGATGTATATGTGCCTCAGGCTCTTCAATTAGTAAACATCCAAATTCATTCTCTAGATCTTGTTCGAGTAACAATAATTCAACAGCTATGAAAACCAAATTATTATAGCCCAGACCATTACTAAACTCACCAATTGATAAATTAAGCTTCTCTAATATTTCCTTAAAATACTTTCTCTTTTTATTTTCTTGCATCCCATTTAAATCACCAGATTCTAGACCCGCAATACCCAGTTTTGTTGCTAACGTTTCATGAGCAAAAATTAATTCATTAAGAAAATTTTTGTTAACCTCATTCGTAATAATTGACAGACTTTGATTTTCTAAGATTTTTTTATTTGACTCACCTATTATTTCTAATAATGAATCAACATTCCTAATATCATCAAATTCCTTATAAGCTCCGATAATTTGTGAGAGACGTGATAACCTACTAGATTTTAATTCCTGTTCTGCATCTCGTAATGGCTTAAGATAAGTTGCATTTAGAAACCTCTTAACTTCATTTTCTAAAACTAATCCGTTAGCTGTTTTCCCTGATTTTATTTCAGTTTTTATAACAGGAAATCCTCTTCTTAGTTCTGTAGTATACTTAGCAATCAAATTCACATAAAGACATATTTCTCCATCATCTGATGTTAAGTACTCTACAAATTTATAACCAAATTTCTCAATATTTTTAAATTTGAGCTGGATATTGATCTCTTCTGCATCATTATTAAAATCTGATTGTTGTATAAAACATTGCTCTTGTGAATTTGTGCCTAATGTACACTTAATTGCGTCTATGATTGAGGTTTTACCAGCATTATTTTCACCAACTAATACATTCATACCTTGGTTAAGACAGAGATTAAGTTTTTTAAAACCACGAAAATTACTAATATTAATTTCTGAAATATACATTCTCAAACCTCCTAAAATATATTTATTCCCCACTACACCCAACACCGCTAATCCTACTCACACCACCACTCAATGGCTCAACCTGAATCTGCAAATTAATCCGCTCTTTAAGTGCGCCAACATGCGAAATAACTCCGATCAATTTACCATCACGTTGCAGCGAGTCCAACGCATTAAGTGCAGTTTGCAATGATTCTTCATCCAGCGTACCAAAGCCCTCATCGAGAAACAGCGAATCAACTTGCACCTTATTACTCGAGAGCTTGGACAGACCAAGCGCCAACGCCAAACTAATTACAAAGCTTTCACCACCGGAAAGATTTTTGGTAGTACGAATTTCGCCACCTTGGTAATTATCAATCACATTTAATTCCAGCGGTAAATCTTTATCACGAATCAGCAAATAACGCTCTGACATATTTTGTAATTGTTGGTTAGCATGTTTTACCACCATTTCAAAAGTCAAACCCTGTGCAAAATTTCTAAATTTCTTACCATCCGCAGAACCAATCAATTTATGCAAATTACCCCAGCGTTCATGAATAACTTTCTGCTGTTCATGGCGTGCAATAGTTTCGGCTTGCTGCTGCTGAGCTTGTTGATTTAACTGCAATTGCAACCGTGCTGCACCAATCTGTTGTGTGGCAATTTCAATCCTCTGTGTGTATAAAATAATTTGTGCCGCTAACTCCTCGATCGTTTGAGTCGTTAAGTGTTTCTTTTCCTCATTGATAATTTGCTCACTAATCTGTCGTTCTTGAGTCTTTAATTCAATCTCAGTTTGTCTTAGCTGATCTGCCATGTGTTGAATCGCAGCAATCTTTTCACGCGCGAGTAATTTCGCCTTAAAGTCCAATTCATCGCTAAAACCAGCTTTAGCCAAACTCTGTGAAAATAACTCTTCTTGTTCTTGCACCTGAATTTGTAATGGCTGCAATTGTTCGGCCTGATTTGCTAACAAGGATTTTAATGCGTTTAATTGCTGCTGGGCTTGATTAAAGTTGCTCTGCGCCAATTGATGATTTTGCTCCAAACTTTGAAGCTCATTCTGCCACTTACTTTCCTCCAAAGTTGTATCATGATCAGCAAATAATTCATGCCGTTTGCCAAGCAAATTGGCTAATTCAGCTTGAATTTGTACCAATTCCAATTGAGTTTGTTGAAGTGATTTATTAATACTTTCTTGTAGCACTCGATTTTGCTGTAACTCATTCTCAGATTGAAGAATTGTAGCCTGTAACTGCTCAGCCTGACGCTGCTGAAACTGCCAATTTTCCACGCGTTGATGCAACTGTTGCTTAATCGGCGGTAGTAATTCAAGGCTAATTGACTGAATCGAATATGGTAATAACTCGGTACTTAATTGCTGTGAAGCTGTAGTCAAATCAGTTTGCGCTTGTTCCTGTTCTTGCTGAATTTGAAGTAACTGCGTTTTACTCGCATCGAGTTGCGCAGTAAGTTGAGTTAGCGCAATTTTCAGCTGCTGCTCATGTTCTAAAGATTGTTGCTGTTCAAGCTGCAGTTGTTTAATTTGAATTTCATAACTACTCAGTTTCTCAATTAACTGCTCTTGTTCGGGAATTTGTGCAGACAGTGCAAGTAAATTCTCTGCTACTCGTAATTGCAGCTGATCATCATTGACTAGATTATACAAATTCACTAGCTCATTAATTTGTCTGCTTAACTCCGTACTCTTCTGATTTAAGTGTGTTTGTTGCTGTAAAGATTGCTCAATTAAAGTCGTGCTCTTTGTCAATTGTTGATTACTTATATTTAGCGTAGCTTGTAAATTAATTTGGCGCAATTTTGCAGCATCAATCTGTGCCTCCAACTCATCATTTAACGGTAAATTATTTGCATATGGATGCTCCAAGGCACCACACAACGGACATGGCTGATCGATCCGTAATTTATCACGCTCGCTAGTTAAATCTGCAACTTTGTTTAGCAATAATCGCTGCTGATTCAAGCTATCCAATAATTGTTGAACATCCAATAAACTTTGCTCAGCTTGTACCAATTGTGGTTTTATTTCAGTCAAAATTTTGTTTTCGCCAATTACGATCTTTTCCAAATCGGTATTTTGGTGCTGCAAACTAATTTGCTCATTGAGTAACTTAGCTAAAGTATTTAATTCGCTCTGCTGCGTTTTAAGTTGCGCAATATTTTGAGTTAGGCTGAGAATCGTTTTACCATTAGATAAGTTATCTTGCGCTTGGCTCAGATTAATTAACTCTTGTTGCTGAGCTGTAGTTTTCTGGCTAATTGAATTTTGTTGCTGATTCAATTCAGCCAAATTTTGACTAAGCCGATCAGCTTGAGCCTGTGTCTGTTGTTGATTCAAGTGGTGCTTTTGTAGTGTTTCCGCTAAACGCTGAAAATTATCCAACCGTCCATTAATCCCGCTTAAGTTAGTCACCAAATTAGCATCAATCTTATTTTGCTCAAGATAATTATTTACATTGGCAAATTGCTGCTTTTGGTTAATAAGCTGGCTCTGTATAACATTAGCTTGTTCAGCCAAATCTTTGAGTCCATTTTCTCCATCTGTCACAGCTTGATTGATTTTACCGGCTTGCTGGGTAGTGGTGTCAATCTGAGTATCCAGCTGCCGTACTCGCTGTACTAGTTTTAGGTTCTCGGCATGAGTTAGCTTATATTGACTCAATAACTGAGCGCTACCAGATAAAGCATTATTTAATTCCGTAGAGTTCTGCTCTAGCGATGGCAACCGCTCGGTGCTATTAGCAATATTAGTATTAAGCTGCCCAAGCTGTGCCCTCAACTGTGTTAAGGCAATATACACATCACTATTAATTACACTAGCCTGTTGTGCCAAATTTAAAGAAGACTCTTGCTCTGCAAAAGCAGATTTTTGCAGTTGAAGCTCCGTTTGTTTAATTCCAAGCTCGGACAACTTCTGACGTAAATCGCAAAGGTTATTTAACCAAATTTGCTGCTGCTCTGAACTAAGCTTATGCTTTAAATTTGCTTGTAACTCATGCTCTAAATTGGTTAATTGCGCATCCAACTGAATAATTTCTTCGGATGTTAGAATTTTTATCCCCTGCAATTGTTGTTGAAGAAAATCTAACTTATTCTCTTCCAGAGCTTTATGTTCATGAACTTTCTTGGAAATCTCACTATAAACCTCGGTACCAGTAATTTTTTCTAAAATTGGTGAGCGCTCATCAGCTGGTGAGTGTAAAAACTTCGCAAAACCACCTTGTGCAAGTAACATTGCACGTGTGAAATGCTCAAAATCCATGCCTGTTACATCACTAACCTTGCTGGTAACTTTACTTAACTTATCCTCTAAAGTAATTTTATTCTTGGTATCGCTCAAGTCTTCAATGACGTGCTGTGCTGCTTGCAAATTACCTTCAGCTTTTTTTCGTGCACGAGTTTGCGACCATAAAGTACGATAATGCCCAGTGTTGGTTTGAAATTCAAGACTCGCAAAACATTCGCCGCTATGTCGCGACATAATTTCATTTTGACTCGCATTAATTTTATCTAAGCGTGGCGTTCGCCCATACAATGCCAGACAAATTGCATCCAAAAGTGTCGACTTACCAGCTCCAGTTGGACCAGTAATTGCAAAAATTCCTTGTTCGGCAAATTCAGGCACCGTAAAATCAATTGTCCATTCACCAAGTAACGAATTAAGATTTTTGAAATGTAGCTTAAGAATTTTCATTTATTCTGCCCTAATATCAGTTAAATTTAATTCTGCCACCACTTGGTTAAAGCATTCTTTTAAATCTAATTGTTGCGTATCGGGTACATTATTTACAGTCAAACATTTATTAAATACCTCATCTGGCGTCAAACTACTTAATTCAATTTCAACATTAAAATGCTCCGCGGATAATAACTGTGCCACCAATTGGCTATTGTAAACCTTGACCAATTCAACTTGGCTCGCCATCACAACTTCATTCAACTTATGCTGTAAATTGCTCACCACCTCATCTCCAGTATAATCAACTTCAACCCAAATAGATTGTTCTTCTGCAATTAAATCTTGAAGAGCAGTTGTAATCTGAGTTAAGTCACCACCAACACACTCCAGACGCTGAAAAACTGGCACAGGAATTTCTTGAACTATTGGCGATTTCCCCGTAAAATCAACTTGCAAAATAACTTTCTGTTGCTTCGCCTCACCAAATCCCATCGCAATCGGCGAACCACAATAACGCTGATTATCCTTATTCGCGATTTTTTGAGCAATATGTAAATGCCCGAGAGCTAAATAATCTATCTCAGGTGGAAAATCATTCCCGCCAAATTGTGCTAGCGAACCAACATATAATTCACGCACACCATCATCTTTAAGCGTCTTGCCACCGGTAACAAATAGATGACCAGTTGCAATAATTGGAATATCTAACCCAAGTTCTTGACGACACACCACAGCAATTTGACAGACTTGATGATAATGATCTTTAATTGCCAACATTAATTGCAAATCTTTCTCACTCGCAGATTCATTCTCAGCTAAATTACGCAGTTCTTTATCCCGCAAATATGGCACAGCACATACTAAACCAATTAACTGATCATGACGATCACGTAACTCTAAAACTTCGTCTTGAGGATTAGCTGAGATATTACCGAGCACATGAATTTTGAGTTGTTTAAGCAGTTCTTTGGGCGCATTTAATAAGCTTGGTGAGTCGTGATTACCGCCAATAATTACAATATGTTGACAGTCTGTAGTGGTTGCAATTTTACATAGAAACTGGTAATACATTTCTTGTGCTTTATTGCTCGGGGTAGTAGTATCAAAAATATCACCAGCAATAATTAATGCATCTGGTGATTTAAGTTGAATTTGTTGAATTAGCCAATTCAAAAATGCTTCAAATTCGGCATAACGTTTTTTACCATATAACGTGCGCCCCAAATGCCAGTCTGAAGTGTGGAATATTTTCATAAATAGATCCGCTTAAAATTTACTGATCTATTTTACCACACAAGGCAATTAACCATGCTACAACCAATGTTGCATATGCGTTGAATCAACTATAGATTAACTATCTAAAATGTTCTGCGCCAAAATACATTCCTCAATAAATTTAGCAAAAGCCTGTACTTTGACACTTTCTTCATTCGGATGGCGAACTTGATAATATTTAATAGATGCAAAGCTATATTCAGGCAAAACATGTATCAATTTACCTGATTTAATTTCCTCACTAACCATGAAGAAAAAACCACCGCTAATTATTTCATTTGAATAAACGACATCTTTAACGATATTACTATTATTACAGGCCAATCCATCGGATAATTTAATTATTGTAGTCTCACCTGTTTTTAGATTCGTCACAGGAAGTTGTTGTAAAACAGTAAATTCATTTATCGGCGACACAATATTATGCTGTTTCAATTCGTCCAGACTCGTTGGTACACAATGCTTTGAAACATATTCTGGCGTACAAAACATAATAAATTGCGATTCACACAAAAATTTCACTTTCAGATTCTGTTGTTCTGGAATTTGTGACATAATCGCATAATCAATGCCATGCTTAATAAGTTCATTTATCTTATTCTCAAAAAACAAATGGAGCTTAATTTCAGGATACAATGCCATAAATTCCATCAGCTTTGGCATAATGTGTGATTGAGAAAAAACGGGTGGCAAAACAACGCGCAACGTTCCACCTGCAACTTCTTTTAAACTCAGAGTCTCATTAACGATCTGTTTAATTGAAGCTTCATTACCTTTTAGCTGATCATATAGTTTTCGCCCAATATCGGTAAGTTCAATCGATTTGGTACTGCGACGTAATAAAGTCGTATTTAAATCTGACTCTAATTTTTGAATTCGATTACTAATCGTTGACTGCCCAATTCCCAAAGATTTAGCGGAATGAGAGAAATTGCCAATTTCTGCAACCTTAATAAATAAAAATAAATCATCGTATGACCACATATTATCCACCTAAAATCTAATTATTATTTTGAATTATAACGGAAAAATTAACCATGAATCTATAAAGTTAATAATAAGAAAATAAAAAACCGCCTGCCAAATATTAATTACGACAAACGGTTTCTAAGGAGACGTTTTAAAAATTAAACTTTATACTATTCATCAGTTGGATAAGTTTCACATGCATTCTCACCAGCTTTTGAAGATGGGCGAATCACTACCGTAGTATCTTGAGTAAACGCAAATGGTGAACAATTATATGTATGTACAGTTTCTGAATCTTCTTCCCACGTTGGTGAAAATGTAACCCATAGAGTTCTTTTATTAAGCTTCTTCAATGATGCTGCATTCGAAGGAGTGGCATTAGGAAAAATCAGTGTTTCAGCTTCATGTACATATGACAGGTTAAAACCTTGATCTTTGGCGCGAACATCACTGATATATAACTTATCAATTCCCATCTTATTACTATCATTAATAACCGTCAATTTAAAACCATTATAATCAACAACATCAGGAGCTGGCGTTGGCGTAGGTGCTGGTGTTGGAGCCGAAGTAGGTGATGGAGCTGGAGCATTACACACCGCCTGACGATAACCACTGCCACCATAGATAGGATTATTAGAATCCCATTTCACCAATGTACAACCATCAGCTGGACTAAAATAATAATAACGTTGCGAAGCAGCCCAAATTGAAGGATCATCTGGATTAATATTATCGCAAGTAGTTGCATTAGTTTCAGCATCAGTTAAGGTAACTCCACTAGTAAATAAGTTGCCTGCCTGAGAAAAATACTTAAATGATCTAAGGCGTGTTCGAGTATTTTCATAATTTGTGCCTTTACATTCAGGTCCACCATTTACTAAAGCAATCGTAAATGGAAAGCCTAATTTAGCGTAATTTGCAGCATTACCCTGCGCAGATTTCTTGAAATTACCATCCATAACCTCAGCAATTGATGGACGACCATTCTTGGGTTGCACTGCATACACCAGTGCACTTAAATAAGGAAGAATATTATCACCAGCTACCAAGTCAGGATCTTCGACCAATAATAAATTACCATAAATCATTAATGAAAGATTAGCATAATTACTCGCATAACTTAATTGCTTGGCGCCACGTCCATAATAATATTTATTCGCAACCATAGCAGCAAACTGTCCAGATGCAGAAAATGGTCCACTCTTTTCTTGATAAGCACCTACATCTTTTCTATTTTCTGGAGTTGCATTACCTTCAGCAACACTAGAAAAAGTTGTGATAATCTTATTCTGAATATCCAACGAGTCATCCGATTTGGCACTACCTGTTTCCTGTACCGCATGAGCAAAAGTCGTTGCCATCATTCGTTTACATACCTCATCAGGATTAGTCATTTCTGCAGTTTTTACACCAGGATAAGCACTAAAGTCACCACAATAGCCAGGAAGAACCGAAGCTGCTTTTAAGAAATTTGAATAAGAATACACGTCTGCTGGATCAAAACCATTAATTGTTTTATGATTTGCAGTAAGTGGGAAAGTCTTTTCAAAGTTAGCGCGTGGCATTAAACGCTCAATACGCTTAACGTTCTCTGGATTAAAACTTGAGCCAGGATAAATCTTATCCAACTTAACATTTGATGCACGAACATAGTAGCCAATTTCTTTAAGTTTTAACTGCTCATCAGCACTTAATTTACTAATCTGATCAGCCCAATCTTTCTGCCAGTCTTGTGGATTTAAATCAGTAACATCAATCGTTAAATCTACTGCGGCGGTAGATGCCAAGCTGCTAACTGAATTAGTTGCTGTTGAAGATACTTGACTACTATCGCCAGCGTTACTATTACATGCAGAAATTACTGCTGCACCAACTAATGCCAGAATTATTATTTTTAATTTCATATTAATCTTTCATAAATTTATAATAGTGCAACTTTGACAAAGTAAGGTCAACTAATTTATCTAACTTAGCCAATTATTTGCATTGCCTGTTTTAACTGACGCTATTATAAGTACCTCTTTAGCAATAGTAAATAGCAATTTCATGATAACTACTTATCGGCTTTCCGATCACTGAAATAAATTCTAAGCCTACTTAACTTAGCTAAAAGATTAAGAATCATTGCATCTAAAAATTTATGTGATCAACAAAATAAATTAAATAAAAAATGATAGGCCACAAAATCACCCGCATTAATCAACTACATTGTTGCAAATAATCACTAAGCAATATTTTATACGCAACACAATCACAAACAACATAATATGCTGTTATAGTTTATAAATAGCATGTAGGTTTAATTAAGCCTTTTTACATTAAAACAAATAAGTCAACAAAACACCGCATACAAACAACAGTTGTAAAATAAATAACGTTTCCTATCATGGTGACTATAGTATACTGCCATCATCAGCAGATTTCTGAAGCTGAAAATGAAAACCCATGATAAGTATAAATCACTAAATTGCTTTATTGTTTTGGAGAGAACAAGATGAAAAAACATACAAATCTATGCTTATTGATCGCAGCAGGATAGCTTGCTACAGCCTGTAATTCTGGATCAGGCAGCTCAACTTCATCAACGAATCAATTAAATTCAAGTGGTAATTCATTAACAGCAACAACTGTTGCACACCCATTTCCACAATCTGCAAAATAACTTATAAGCTATCTGATGGAACTACAGCTATTTATCCCGCAGCAATAAAAGATTCTGATGTAGAAACATTTTACACTTATTGGAAATCCACCTATGTAGCCGCAGCTGGAGTGGTAAATGGTAATCAACTCTATAGAGTCAAATTCGGTAAATCAACCTCTGAAGCAGCACAAACTGTCTCAGAAAGACAAGGTTATGGAATGTTAATTACCGTTATGATGACAGGTAAAGATCTAACTGCGCAAACAACTTTTGATGGTCTATTTAGATATGCACGCGCTATGTAATAGTCTACAGAAATATTAGACCATTACACATCGTGGTTGGGCTAAGAAAGGCGTCAAGTCTTTTACTGAAGCCTTAGGCTTTAGAACTAAACGTATTACTTTAATTGGTGGATATTGTTATGGTACTAAAGAGCTACTTGCACCAATGGAGT